>ENA-OROH01000022-OROH01000022.1-human-gut-metagenome-genome-assembly--contig:-NODE-22-length-179608-cov-10.759664_pt1 | contig 179608 bp, 165 predicted proteins | sample MGYA00242125_ERZ509042 | MGnify/ENA primary metagenome ERZ509042 (study PRJEB26280, sample SAMEA2338738) | human gut metagenome | biome: human gut; feature: human-associated habitat; material... | reverse complement strand
TATAAAAGATAAAAATAAAGAAATTTCAAAAAATAACAAAGATATATTGACAATTTAATCCTCCAGTGTTATTGTATAGTTGTACAAAATAAAGGATAGAAATTAAGCAAGGGCGCTTACCAACAGGATAAGTTTCCCTTGCTTTTCTTTTTATTATTTAAAGTTTATCAATGAAAAAGATAAACAAAATCTGGCCCAGAGAAGTTAAATAACTAATAACATCATGAGGAGGAAGCAGATATGAGATTAAAAGACACAGGATTAACAAGTCAGGATATTAAAGATAAAGTAAACAAATATATGATCGAGACATACGAACGTTTTGATTTCCTTGCGGAGAGAGCAAAAGATATGTATATGTACGATGAAAATGGTGAGGAATATCTTGATTTCTATGCAGGAATCGCAGTAAATAACGCAGGAAGCTGTAATGAAAAGGTTGTAGCAGCAGTTAAAGATCAGGTTGGCGACATCATGCATACATTCAACTATCCATACACAATTCCTCAGGCACTGCTTGCTGAAAAAGTATGTGAAACAATTGGAATGGATAAGATCTTCTATCAGAACTCTGGTACAGAGGCAAATGAAGCAATGATCAAGATGGCTCGTAAATACGGAATCGAAAAATACGGACCAAACCATTATCATATCGTAACAGCGAAGATGGGATTCCATGGAAGAACATTCGGAGCAATGTCAGCAACAGGACAGCCGGGAAATGGATGTCAGGTCGGATTTGGACCAATGACTTATGGATTCTCATACGCACCATATAATAACCTTCAGGCATTTAAAGATGCATGTACAGAAAATACGATCGCGATCATGATCGAGCCAGTACAGGGTGAAGGTGGTGTTCATCCAGCAACACAGGAATTCATGAAAGGATTAAGAGAATTTTGTGATGAAAATGATATGTTACTTTTGATCGATGAAGTTCAGACAGGATGGTGTCGAACAGGTGCAGTAATGTCTTATATGAACTATGGAATCAAACCAGACATCGTATCCATGGCAAAAGGCTTAGGTGGAGGAATGCCGATCGGAGCAATCTGTGCAACAGCAGAAGTTGCTAAAGCATTTACACCAGGATCTCATGGAACAACATTTGGTGGACATCCAGTCAGCTGTGCAGCAGCATTAGCAGAAGTTAATGAACTGATCGATCGCGACTTGGCTGGAAATGCAAAGAAAGTTGGAGATTATTTCGCTGAGAAATTAAAGGAACTTCCTCATGTAAAAGAAGTCAGACATCAGGGATTATTAACAGGTATCGAATTTGATGACACATTAAACGCAGTTGATATTAAACATGCATGTTTTGATCGAAAACTGTTAGTTACAGCCATTGGAAGCAGTGTGATCCGTACAATCCCACCATTGATCGTAACAGAAGAAGAATGTGATAAAGCATTTGCAATCATGAAGGAGGCTGTAGAGTCCTTAGCATAAAATAAAATCTTTGAAAAAAGATCAAAATATCAGGGAGGAATGTAAATGAAACATTTTATCGTAAATATCGGATGTGAATACGGAAGTGGTGGTCCGGACATTGGAAAGATGGTTGCCGAATCACTTGGAATTCCATTTTACGACAGAGATTTAGTAGATCAGGTCGTAGAGAAACTTGGAGTTGACAGGGATCTGGTAGAAAAAGCCGATTCCGGAGAAGAAAATGTCAAATATGAATTTGACACAACCTTTGGACCAAGATATGCGAATCTTACAAACCGTGTTATTTACACACAGTTTGAGGTTATTCATAAACTGGCGGCAAAATCATCTTGTGTCATTATCGGAAGATGTAGTAACTATATATTAAAAGACAGGGATGACTGCTTAAATATCTTTGTATATGCACCAGAAGAATATAAAGTGAAACATATCATGGAGCAAAAAGGTGTATCACAAAAAGAAGCACAAAAACTTGTAAAATATAATGATGGGATGTTGAAGTCAAGATATGAATATATGACAAGCTCTGATATGAGAGATTGTCGTACCAGACATATGATGATCGATTCTAGTATTCTTGGACTTGAAAAAACAGCAAAATATATCATGCAGTTAATTGACCTGCGATTTGAAAATTAAAATAAAATACATTTACATTCTAACAAAGGCGTTAAGAGATAAGGATCTTTTAGCGCCTTTTTTCTTTCGAAACTTTAAACAGAATGTGAAGCAAGAAAGGAATGATATATAATGGAAAAGAAAAAATCAGAATTTGACAAAGTATTTAGTGCATGGGACATTCTTGTCATTGCATTTGGCGCTATGATCGGTTGGGGATGGGTTGTTTCAACTGGAGACTGGATCGGTCGAGGTGGAGTTTTAGGAGCTGTCATCGGTTTTGCGATCGGTGGTATCATGGTATTCTTTGTAGGACTTACTTATGCAGAACTTACTGCAGCAATGCCACAGTGTGGAGGAGAACATGTATTTAGTTACAAGGCAATGGGACCGGTTGGTTCATTTATCTGTACGTGGGCGATCATTTTAGGATATGTCAGTGTTGTATGTTTTGAAGCATGTGCACTTCCTACAATTATCACTTATATTTATCCTGGATTTTTAAAAGGATATCTGTATACTGTTGCAGGATTTGATATTTATGCATCATGGCTTGCAGTTGCGATGATCGTAGCATTCTTTATCACATTTATCAATATCAAAGGTGCGAAGACAGCTGCAACTTTACAGACAGTTTTAACAGTGATCATTGGTGTAGTTGGAATCCTTCTGATCGTAGCATCTGTAGTCAGTGGAGATGCCAGCAATTTAACACCACAATTATTTGCAGGAGATAGTGCGTCAACTACTATGAAAGCGATCATGAGTGTTGCGGTTATGACACCATTCTTCTTTATTGGATTTGATGTTATCCCACAGGCAGCAGAAGAGATCAATGTGCCGCTTAAAAAAATCGGTATGATCATGATCTTATCTATCGTACTAGCAGTTGCATTTTATGCGCTGATCATCTTAGGTGTTGGTTATGTTATGAGTCCATCTGATATTTCATCTTCACAGGCAGGATCAGGACTTGTTACAGCTGATGCAATGGCAAAAGCATTCCACAGCAGTATCATGTCAAAAGTATTGATCGTCGGTGGTATGTGTGGAATCGTTACAAGTTGGAACTCCTTTTTAATTGGTGGTAGCCGTGCAATGTATTCCATGGCTGAATCTTATATGATTCCAAGAACTTTCCGTAAATTACATAAAACACACAAAACACCAGTGAATGCATTATACTTGATCGGTGGATTATCCATATTAGCTCCATTATTTGGACGTAAAATGTTAGTATGGATCGTCGATGCAGGTAACTTTGGATGCTGTCTTGCATACTGTATGGTTTCCTTATCTTTCATCATCTTAAGAAAGAAAGCACCAGAAATGGCACGTCCATACAAAGTAAAACATTATAAAATTGTTGGTGTATTGGCAGTCTTAATGTCAGGATTTATGGTCGCGATGTATATTATCCCAGGATCAGGGTCAAACCTTGTACCACAGGAATGGGCAATGGCTGGTGGATGGGCTGTTCTTGGAATTATCTTCTTCATTGTATGTAAATTAAAATACAAAGAAAAATTTGGATCTCACATCGATGTTGCCGTTGATGAAGAAGAAACAGTGGAAGAAGATCATACTTTCGAAGAAGCACTTGGAGCTGTCAATGCTACCGAAAATGTAGTAGAAGTGCAGCCAGCAATTAATTTTAACTACTTCCTTCCAGTCAATATTGCATTTGGAAGTGGTAAAGTCTTAGAAACAGGAGAGCTTACAAAACCATATGGTAAGAAAGCACTGATCGTAACTGGAAGAAGCAGTGCAAAGAAATCTGGTTTATATGATAAAGTAGCAAACAGCTTGTCTAAAGCAGGAATTGACCATGTATTATTTGATAAAGTCGCACAGAATCCATTAACAACAACGGCGATGGAAGGCACTGATTTTGCCAAGGCAAATGGATGTGATGTAGTTGTAGCGATCGGTGGCGGAAGCATCATGGACTGTGCAAAAGCAATCGCATTCTTAAGTATCAATGACGGAGATATCAACGATTACATTTATAACAGATTACAAAGTGATAAAGCATTACCATTGATCTTAATTCCTACAACATGTGGAACAGGATCCGAAGGAAATGGATTTGCAGTTCTTACAAATCCGGAAAATGGAGACAAGAAATCCTTACGTTGCAATGCGATCGTTGCAAAAGTATCCATTGTCGATCCAGAATGTATGATGACAATGCCAAAACATGTGCTTGCATCTGTCGGATTCGATGCATTATGTCACTGCATGGAAGCATACACGTCAAAGATCGCACAGCCATTTACAGATGCTCTAAGTTTATACGCGATGGAACTGATCGCAGGATACCTTGTCAAAGTATATAAAGGTGAAGGCGGCAAAGAAGCATGGGAGAAGATCACACTGGCATCAACGATCGGTGGAATGGTCATTAATACAGCAGGTGTCACTCTGGCACATGGAATGGAACATCCAGCCAGCGGACTAAAAGATATCGTCCACGGACAAGGACTTGCAGCATTAACACCAGTAATCGTAGAAGCATCCCATAAAGGAAACCATTTCAAATTTGCTAAGATCGCAAGAATCTTTGGCGGGGTTACCGCAGAAGATCTTGCTGGTAAATTAAGAAGTCTGTTAAAAGATATCGACCTTGCTTGTACACTATCTGACCTTGGATTATCCAAAGAAGATATTCCTTGGATGGCAGAGAACTGTATGAAGGTATCTGCGGCAAGTATTCAGAACAATCCGGTTGTATTTACACAGGAAGAAATTGCTGAGATATACAGGAAAGCAATGTAGGATAGTTTATTATCTATAGGCTATTGAGTATGTAGAAAAATGAAAATATAAGAAATATGAAAGATATGATATGAAAAGACAGTTTCGTGTCATATCTTTTTTTGATAAAATATAAAAGGATTAGGAAGAAGCTTATCATGATAGAAAGGAAAATCCAATGAATGATCAGTTTATACAAGGCGTAATATTTGACTGGAATAAAATAGATGATGACAGTTACCTAAAACAAATAGAAGCATTAAAAAATATTGAAAGGCTAGAATTTAAAAATTCAATCAATTTCTTCGTTGGAGAAAATGGAAGTGGAAAGTCCACCTTATTAGAAGCAATTGCCATAGCTCATGGATTCAATCCAGAAGGCGGAACGAAAAACTATGTATTTTCTACGCATGATACACATTCTGAATTATGTAATGCCATCAGAATTGTAAAAGGATATCGGAAGGAAAAGTGGGGATATTTTCTTAGAGCAGAAAGTTTCTATAATGTTGCAACGAAGGAAGAAGAATATGGTGGAATAGATTCAGCCAGATATCATGAGAGATCACACGGAGAAGGTTTCTTGGCATTAGCACAAAATAATCTACAGCCCAATGGATTGTATCTTTTTGATGAGCCAGAAGCGGCATTATCACCACAAAGACAATTAACATTATTAATGGAGATATATAAATGTGCAAGAAAAGGAGCACAGTTCTTTATTGTTACACATTCACCGATTTTACTAGGAATTCCAGACGCTGACATTTATTGTTTTGATGATGGTAGGATTCATTTATGTGAGTATGAGGAGACGGAAAGTTATCAGATTACGGAGATGTTTATAAATAATCGGGAAGTATTATTGGATAGACTTCTAAAAGAATAGATGTAGAAATTCATAATTCATGCTATACTTAAAAATAACAGATTAAATAAAAGAGGTGAGATAAAATCATGGAAAATGAAACATATATGAAACGATTAAAAGACAGACTGCAAATAGAATTTAAAAAACAGGATCGGAGCGGAGTATACGGTTATACACAGAGGAGTATGGCGTATAATTCCAATCGAATTGAAGGAAGTACCTTAACAGAGAAACAGACAGCAAGTATGTTTGAAACAGGAACTTTATATGTGGATGATCCAGACATGATTTTTCGAACAAAAGATATAGAAGAAATGAATGGTCATTTCAAAATGTTTAATTATGTAATGAAATGTATGGAAAAACCTTTGTCAGAAGATATCATAAAAAATATGCATAAAAATTTAAAGGAAGGTGTTTTTGAAGATCGAGCAAATGGATATGCAATTGGTGGGTGGAAAAAGCGTGCAAACAGAGTCAGTGATATCCAGATAGCATTGCCACAAGAAGTTCCAGAAAAGATTCATCAGTTATTAGAAAAGTATCATAACGCAGAGAAAATTACATTATACGATATTGCTAAATTTCATGCACAGTTTGAGAATATTCACCCATTTCAGGATGGAAATGGGTGAGTCGGGCGTATGATCATTCTAAAACAATGTCTGGATCATAATATTGTTCCAGTGATCATCCGTGATATTCATAAAGCAGAATATAATCGATGTCTTAATAAAGCACAGCACGAACAAGACTATAAAGGATTAGAAGCTTATTTTGAAAAAGAACAGAAATATTATCAAGAAAGCACAATCCCAATGATATTTGATTTTGATGAATTGTAGAATAAGGGTGTAATTAATAGAGAGTGGATAAGAAAGGAGGTTGGGGTTTATGGCTAAGAAGTTTTGTACAACAGGAACATGTATCCCGGAGAAAAATTATATGGTTGATCTTAGCAACAGGATTCAGCAGATTATCAATCAATATATCGAATCAGGACAATACTTTACGATCAATCGAGCCAGACAATATGGTAAGACAACCTTGCTTTATCTTCTGGAAAAAGAATTGCGAAAACAAGATTATCTGGTTTTAAGTTTAAGTTTTGAAGCTGCCGATGAATATTTTGAATCTCTGGGAAGTCTTGCCGAAGGACTTTCACTTGATATTGAAGAGTGTTTGCGAGAGCAGAATGTAGATGAAAAAGTTTTAGAGGAATGGAATCATTCAATCTCTGAGAGATTTCCTATGAGATCATTAGGAACAAAAATCAGCAACCTATGCAGAAAATGCGGTAAAAAGGTAGTTCTAATGATCGATGAAGTAGACAAAAGTTCAGACAATCAGATTTTCTTATCTTTCCTTGGACTTCTAAGAGAGAAATATTTAAAATGTCAGCAAGGAAAAGATGTAACATTTCATTCTGTAATTCTTGCAGGTGTTTACGATATTAAAACATTAAAGTTAAAACTACATCCACAAGAAGAATCGAAATATAACAGTCCATGGAATATCGCAGTTGATTTTAATATTGAGATGAGCTTTTCTGTAAGTGATATTCAGACAATGATACAAGAATACGAGCAGGAACATCGTACAGGTATGGATGTAAAAGAAATCAGTCGGATTTTATATGATTATACGTCAGGATATCCATATTTGGTTTCAAAGATATGTCAGTTATTAGATGAAAGAGTATCCGATGTTCAAGTGTGGACAAGAGAAGGAATTTTAAGTGCAGTCAAGGTTTTGTTAAAAGAACCAAACACATTGTTTGATGATATGACCAAAAAGTTGTTAGATCATCCACAGTTAAAAGAAATGCTTCAAAACATTTTATTTGCAGGAGTTGACTTCCCATTTAAACGAGAAACACCGATTATAGATTTGGGAGTTACGTTTGGCTTCTTAAAGGATAAAAATGGGATTGTAGCAGTATCGAATCGGATTTTTGAAACACAGTTATATGATATGTTTTTATCAGAAACAGCAGTTAATAATCAAATGTATATGAAGGTATCATCTGATCGAAATCAATTTATTGTATCTGGAATGTTGCAAATGCCATTGGTAATGCAAAAGTTTTATAAATATTATGAAGAAATTTATTCAGAAAAAGATCAAAAGTTTATAGAAGAAACAGGAAGGGGAAAGATTATGTATAAAATCAGCAATTTCAGTGACAACGACGATGTAAAGATCATCGACAAATCAGGACCATTTGAAGTTATCGAATATCAGAGAGACTTAAGTGTCATGCCAGAAGATGCCCAGTTAGCATTCTTCTGCAGTCAGATGAATGTAAGAAAACGTCAATTGAAATGTGAATTATCCAGAGGAAATGTAACGATTCAGTCAGGTGCCATGCAGTGGATGGCAGGAGATGTCTCTGTGACAACAGGAATTAAAGGAGCAGGAGATTTCTTATCCAAGACGATCCGAGGAAAAGTAACTGGAGAATCTGTGATCAAGCCAGAATATACTGGAGATGGAACTCTTGTTTTAGAACCTACATACAAACATATCATTTTATTAGATCTTGACGAATGGGGAAATTCGATCGTATTAGATGACGGACTATTTTTAGCCTGTGAATCCACATTGAAACAAAAAGCGGTCAGAAGAAAGACATTTTCTTCTGCATTTGCAGGCGGGGAAGGATTCTTTAATCTTGGATTAAAAGGAAGTGGAGTTGTGTGTATAGAATCTGATTGTCCAAGAGAAGAATTAGTCGAGATCACATTAGAAGATGATGTTGTAAAGATTGACGGAAACTTGGCAATCGCATGGAGTGGAAGCCTTGATTTTACGGTAGAACGAGCAGGAAAATCTTTGCTCGGCTCAGCAGCGAGTGGTGAAGGCTTGGTAAATGTATACCGTGGAACAGGAAAAGTATTATTGGCACCAGTTGGGAATGAGGCGATGAAACCACAACAAGTGATAGAAAAAGAGCCAGTGATCGTTGGTGACGATGACGAATAGAAGAATAGAATAAAAAGAGAGTTAAAATATCAGACATTCAGCATGATATTTTAACTCTCTTTTTTAATTATTTACGCACTGCATTATCATAAAAACGAAAATAATCCGGGCGATGTCGTGATTGTGTATATTCAAACATGATCCCATCACTATTATAAGTCTGGCTGCTGATCACAGCAACGCAGTTATAATCATTGATATTAAGGTTTAGGTATTTTTCATCAATCTGCGTAACTTTTTCAACGGTCATGATTCGTTTGCTGTTTACGATCGTCATGTTCAAGTCATGTTCAAGGTAATCATAAATGGATTTCTCAGAGATTTCTTTTGTAAGACCAGGAACACACTCTTTTAAAAAATAGTTATGATTAAGGATCAGAGGTTTGTCATCAAAATAATGAATCCTCTGAATGTAATAAACCTGGGAATCAATTGGAAATCCCGTTTTTTGGGAACAGCTTTCATTGATCGTAAGTTCTGTAAATAATACGGTTTTTGTATATGTGTTCATTTTATTTCTTTTCGCAGATTCACGAAAAGTTTCGATTTCACCGATTGTAAATACGCTTTGTTGCGAAGGACGGTAAATATTTCTCACACCTTTTCCCTGTACAGTCTGTACATATCCATCCGTTACAAGACATTGGATCGCACGTCGTACGGTATTTCTGGAACAATCATAGGTCTGGACCAAAGAATTCTCAGATGGTAGAAGTTCCTGATATTTAAATATATCCTTTTCAATTTTTCGCTTTAAATCTTTATAAATATCTTCATAGATGCTTTTTGGCATGTTGTACTCTCCCTTTGAAATTTTATATAAGTAATTATAATGAATTGTAAGAGAAAAAACAATGCTTGTTTAAACAAATATAAAGAAAAATGTTGACATGTTTAAACAAGTGTGATATAAATTAAGTATAAGATAACTTGTTTAAACAACCAACAGCAAAAAAGGAGGATAACATGGGAAAATATGATCAGGATTCCAAAGAATTATTAAATCATATTGGAGGCAAAGAAAATATTCAGGCAGTGACGCACTGCATTACAAGAATGCGTTTTGTACTGTCTGATCCATCAAAGGCAGATATCGAAGCGATTGAAGCAATGAAGGTAGTAAAAGGAAGTTTTACACAATCTGGACAATTTCAGGTTATTATTGGGAATAATGTCGCAGACTTTTATCAAGACTTTGTAAAAGTTGCAGGCGTAGAAGGCGTATCAAAAGACGTTGTCAAAGAAGCAGCGAAGAGTAATCAGACATTGATTCAAAGAATCGTGTCTGTTTTAGCAGAGATTTTTGCACCATTGATCCCAGCGATTATTACTGGTGGTCTGATCCTTGGTTTTAGAAACTGCATCGACAGTATGTATTTATTTGAGCATGGAACGAAGACATTATGTCAGATCAGTCAGTTCTGGGCAGGAATGGATAGCTTTTTATGGTTGATCGGTGAAGCAATCTTTCATATGTTACCAGTTGGTATTTGTTGGTCAGTAACAAAGAAAATGGGAACAACACAGATGCTTGGTATCGTGTTAGGACTTACTTTAGTTTCTGGACAGCTTTTAAATGCTTATTCTGTAGCAACAACGGCAGCAGCAGATATTCCGAAATGGGATTTTGGATTTGTAAAAGTGAATATGATCGGATATCAGGCACAGGTACTTCCTGCAATCTTAGCAGCATTTGTACTTGTATATCTGGAGAAATTTTTTCGAAAGATCACACCACAGGTTGTATCAATGATCGTTGTGCCATTTTGCAGTTTAGTGTTATCTGTCATGATCGCACATTTTGTAGTTGGACCGATCGGATGGAAGATTGGATCAGCAATCTCAGCCGTTGTTTACGCAGGAATCACAGGATCATTTAAAGTTGTATTTGGAGCTATCTTTGGATTTGTTTATGCACCGCTAGTTATCACCGGACTCCATCATATGTCTAATGCGATCGATCTTCAGCTGATCGCTGATTATAATGGAACCATGCTTTGGCCAATGATCGCATTATCCAATATCGCACAGGGATCAGCCGTTGTAGGAATGATGATCCTCCAGAGGAAAAACGCACAGGCACAGGAAGTAAATATTCCATCTGGAATCTCTTGTTACCTTGGAGTTACAGAACCAGCAATCTTTGGTGTGAATCTAAAACATGGATTTCCATTTATCTGTGGGATGATCGGATCAGCCATTGCAGCGATCGTCTGTGTTGCCACATCAACAACAGCGAATGCGATCGGTGTCGGAGGAATTCCAGGAATCTTATCCATTCAGCCAAAATATATGGGAAGTTTTGCAATCTGTATGTTGATCGCAATCGTTATCCCAATCGTATTAACACTGATCGTAGGAAAGAAAAAGTTATCCAAAGAAGAAAAGAACGGAAAAACGATCGCAGAAACAGAAGAAATTACAGAAAAAAGCGAGGCAGAAGAAAAAGAAGTTACACACCTTACTGCATTTTTAACAGGAGATGTCATTCCAATCAAAGAAGTGAACGATGGTGTGTTTTCAGAAGGAGTTATGGGAGATGGAATTGCGATCATTCCAGAAAACGATACGTTATACGCACCAGCGGATGCACAAGTTGCGGTTCTTATGCCGGAATCAAAACACGCATGTGGTTTAAAACTTTCCAATGGAATGGATATCTTACTTCATGTTGGACTTGATACTGTCAATATGCAGGGAGATGGATTTGAATATTTGATCGAACAAGGACAGTTTGTAAAAGAAGGAACACCATTAATTAAATTTGACAGAGAAAAAATTAAAAAAGCAGGATACAGAGATGTTACGATCTGTGTTATTTCTGAAACAGGAAATGCAAAGAATATAACATTCGAAACAGGAACGACAGCAACAGCAAACAAGACACAGGTTGCGTCCTGGGAAAATTAGAAAGGGATAGTTATGCATCATTTTAATAATAAAGTTGTTTATCAGGTTTACCCAAAATCATTTAAAGATTCTAATGGAGACGGTGAAGGAGATATCAAAGGTATCATTGAAAAACTGGATTATTTAAAAGAATTTGGAATTGATTATTTATGGATCACACCAGTATTTTTATCTCCAATGAACGATAATGGGTATGATGTTGCTGATTATTATAAGATCAATCCTCAGTTTGGAACAATGGATGATATGGATGAATTGATCAGACAGTGTAACAAAAGAGGAATCGGATTAATGCTTGACATGGTATTTAACCATACATCAACAGACCATGAATGGTTTCAGAAGGCATTAAGTGGAGATAAAGAATATCAGGACTATTATATTTTCAAAGATGGAAAGGAAGATGAACTTCCAACCAACTGGCAGTCCAAATTTGGTGGTCCGGCATGGAAATATGTTAAATCTCTAAAAAAATGGTATTTACATTTATTTGATGTGACACAAGCGGATTTAAACTGGAGAAATCCAAAAGTCAGAGAAGAATTAAAAAATGTAGTGCGTTTCTGGAAAGAAAAAGGTGTGAAAGGTTTTCGATTTGATGTAGTGAATCTTATATCGAAACCAGATAAATATGAAAATGACTGCGAAGGTGATGGAAGAAGATTTTACACGGATGGAATGCATGTGCATGAGTATTTAAAAGAATTAGTTAAAGACACAGGAATTGAAGATATGATCACAGTTGGTGAAATGTCTTCAACATCACTAGATAACTGTATCCGTTATTCAAATCCAGAAGAAAAAGAATTATCTATGTGCTTTAATTTTCATCATTTAAAAGTAGATTATAAAAATGGAAACAAATGGGAACTGATGGATACCGATCGCAAAGAATTAAAACGATTATTTGAAGAATGGCAGATTGGAATGCAGGAACATAATGGATGGAATTCATTATTCTGGTGTAATCATGATCAGCCAAGAATTGTTTCAAGAATGGGAAATGAAAAAGACTATTGGAAACAATCCGCAAAGATGCTTGTGGCAGCAGTTCATCTGATGAGAGGAACACCTTACATTTATCAGGGAGAAGAGATTGGAATGCCGAATGCGCATTTTAAGGATATTGCTGATTACAGGGATGTAGAAAGTCTTAATTATTATGAAATTCTTTTAAAAGAAGGGAAGACAAAAGAAGAAGCGATCAAAACGTTGCAAGAACGTTCCAGAGATAACAGCAGAACACCAATGCAATGGTCAGATGAGGAGAATGCGGGGTTTTCAGATGTAACACCTTGGATTTCTGTACCAGATCATTACGAAGAGATCAATGTAGAAAATGAGTTAAAAGATCAAGATTCTATTTATTATTTTTACAAAAAACTCATTGAGTTAAGAAAAGAAAAAGAGGTAATTCAGGAAGGAACAATAGAGTTTTTTGAAAAAGAGGATGATGATCTTCTGGCATACGAAAGAAATTACAAAGAAGAACATCTGGTTGTATTAAACAATCTGACAGAGAGAGAAAAAGAAGTTGAAATCCCACAGTTATGGACATCCTATCATAAATTGATCGGAAATTATGATACAGAAAATATAAAAGAAAACAAAGTAGTATTAAGACCATACGAGACCTTAGTTTTAGAAAAGTAGATGAGGAAATAGCATTTGTTACGAAAACATAAGCAACAGATGCTATTTTTTTGTATGAATTTGTGGAAAGCAGACAACCGATGGAGATACCGCTCAGGTTGGGCCAGCGATCGCAGAGCATTTAGGAATCCCACATGCAGCATGGGTGTCTGAGATCGTAGATGCAGACAGCGAGTCTATTCAGGTAAAACAGGATTTAGCCAGTGTATCACAGACTTCAAAGATTCCATATCCATGTCTGATCACAGTTGACAAAGACATGTGTGTACCAAGATTACCATCTTATTTACTGCAGAAACAGTCCAAAGACCGCCCAGTGAAGATCATGACATTTGAAGATATGGCAGATCAGAACTTAAGCAAATATGGACTTGTCGGATCACCAACCGCAGTAGAGAAAATGTTTGCACCGCCAGAAGTAGAAAAGCAGGTTTATTTTGATGGAGATGCAAAAGAAAAGACAAAACAATTATTTGACGTATTAGTGAATAAGAAAGTGATTTAGGTGAGAAGACATGGAACTAATAAAATTTGATGCAAAACGCTGCAGTCTATGTGGTAAATGCGTGGAAAAATGTCCGTTTGGGGCATTAAGTTTTGAAGATAATGGGATCGTTGTCGGGGACACTTGCCGAATGTGTGGAATGTGTGTCAGACAATGTCCAGAAAAAGCAATCAGTTTTGAGCAGAAAGCAGGATCATTTGATAAAGACAAATGGAAAGATTTTTTGATCTTTGTAGAACAAGAACGTGGAGACATTCATCCAGTTGCATTTGAATTGATCGGTGAAGCAAGAAAGATGGCTTCCAAAGTAAACTTTAAAGTCAAATGCGTGATCGCAGGTGGAGCAGGAACCATTGAGAATGCACATAAACTTCTAGACTATGGAGTTGATCAGGTCTTTGCATATGAGGATGAATCCTTAGAAGGATTCAGAGCAGACTGTTATACAGATGTTGTTGCGGAATGTATCGCAGCACAGAAACCAAGTTCTGTCTTGATTGGGGCAACAGCACTTGGAAGATCCTTAGCCCCAAGACTGGCAACAAGATTCCATACAGGATTAACAGCCGATTGTACAACCCTTGATATTAAGTCAAACACAGACATGGTACAGATTCGTCCAGCATTTGGTGGAAATATCATGGCTCAGATTTCTATTACAAAATCAAGACCACAGTTTGCAACTGTAAGATACAGAGTTATGGATGCGGCACAGAAGGTTGAGAGCACAAAAGGAAAGGTTATTGTCTGTTCAGTGAAGGAAGAGATGAAACAATCTCCGATCGAGATCTTAAAATCCGAAGTGATCGAGAAGACAAAGAACATTGAAGATGAAGATGTCTTAGTTGTAGCAGGACGAGGGGTCCGCAATGAAAAAGATGTGGAAATGTGTGAAGAATTAGCCAAAGCTTTAGGTGGACAGTTAGCATTTACAAGACCGATGATCGAGAATGGTTTTGGGGATGTTGCACATCAGGTTGGATTATCTGGAAGAACTGTTCGTCCAAAACTGATCATTACTTGTGGAGTTTCTGGTGCGATTCAGTTTACATCTTGTATGACAGGATCTGAATGCATCGTAGCGATCAACAATGATCCAGAAGCTCAGATTTTCAATGTGGCACACTATTGTATCGTAGATGACCTGTACAAAGTCGTTCCATATCTGACAGAATTAGTAAAAGAACAGAAAGGGGACGAATAAGATGCCATATCCATATAAGAAGATGACCCAGGAAGATTTTGATAAGATCATTGAGATCACAGACAACGAACGTGTATGGGTCGGCGATGAGATCGCAAAAGAATATTACAAAGACGAGATGCCGGAATATGGAGTATTTCCACCGGAATTATACGTGGAAGTATTGAATAAAGAAGAAGTTTCAGAAATCATGAAATATGCTTACGAGCAGAATATTCCAGTTGTCTGCCGTGGGGCTGGAACAGGACTTGCAGGTGGAGCAACTTGTAAATACGGTGGAATCATGTTATCTGTGATGCGTATGAATAAGATTTTTCCAGTGGATCACAAGAACCAGACGATCACGGCACAGCCAGGAGCATTGTTAATTGATATTCAGGCGGCAGCTAAAGAAGAAGGATTATTCTACCCACCAGATCCAGGAGAAAAAACAGCTTCTATCGGTGGAAATGTCATTACCAACGCAGGTGGAATGAAAGCGGTAAGATATGGTCTTACAAGAGACTTTGTCCGTTGTATTGAAGCAGTTATGGCAGATGGTTCCATCATGAATTTCTCATCCAATGTCGTAAAGAATACAACAGGATTTGATGTGAAAGATTTAGTGATCGGTTCTGAGGGAATCTTATGTATTTTGACAGAAGTTACGTTAAAGTTATTGCCTGCACCAACATGTTCAAGTACATTGGTTATGCCATTTAGAAGCTTGGAAGAATGTGCCGATATGGTGCCAAAAGTATTAGATCTGCCATTTGTTCCAACAGCGATTGAATTTTTGGAAAGAGAATTGATCGATATTGTAGAAAGAAGTCTACATAAACTGTTTCCAGTGAAACACGGAGAAGCGGTATTGATCGTTATGTATGATGCATCAAGCAAAGAAGAACTTGATCGTGCAGTAGAAGCAGCTGCAGAAGCGGCATTAGAAAATGGAGCTTTAGATTGCAATATCGCAGGAACGTCAGAACGTGCGGCATCTGTGTGGGAAGTACGAGGAGCAATTCTTGAAGGAATGAAGGCAGATTCCGTTGCACAGGAAGAATGTGATGTTGTTGTTCCAAGATCAGAGATTGCAGAATATGTAAAACAGGCAAAGAAGATTGCATCTGCACATGGAATCCGTGTAGAGCCATGTGGTCATTGCGGAGATGGAAACATTCATACCGAAATGCTTCGTGGACCAGAGATGAGCGATGAGGAGTGGAAGAAGGCAACCCATGAATCATTAACAGAATTATATGCATTATCAAAAAAACTTGGTGGACAGTTATCTGGAGAACATGGAATCGGAAATGGACGTCTTGATTTCTTAGAGGAATTTGCGGGGCCAAGAATGATCGAACTATACAAGTCTATTAAACGTGCATTTGATGATAAGCTGATCTTGAATCCAGGAAAAATGATCAAGATCGATGAAAACTAGAATATCAGACTACATTAAGAGAAAAGAGAGGACGACAAAATGAGTGGCAAAAAAAGTTTACTAGTTGACAAGAGTAAGATGCCTCTTGCCATGGGAATCGCATTCGTGGCATTTACGACACAGTTCGGAGGTGGATTTGCTTCCGGAGCACAGATTTATCAGTATTTTATCAACTACGGAATCTGGTGTCTGTTAATGCCACTGATCACACAAGGATTATATGCATTATTTTTCTGGTATGGAATGCGTTATGCATACAAACATATGATTACAGAAGTTTTTCTGACAGTTTATATGGAAAGACAAGACCGATCATGTCAAATCTATATGAAATCTGTTATCTGATCATGATCGGAACGGCATCCGCTGCAGCATTTGCAACAGGCGGATCAACACTTCAAATGCTATTTGGAATCCCATACTGGGTATGTACATTGATCATAGCGGCATTTATTTTTGTGATCGCACTCTTTGGAACAAGTGTCGTAAGAAAATGTGCATCTACTTTAAGTGTACTGATCTTGATCGGATTAGTTCTTGTATTAGTACCAAACATCATCGTACAGTGGGATGCGATCACAGCAGCAATCTCTAACTTAGTATCAGGAAAGATGCCTGTGATCTCTGGAGAAAGCGGAGCTTTTGGACCAGCCTTATATTCTGCAGTTTTATATTTCTTCTTCCAGTTAGCATCTGTATCTGTTATGTACCAGCATATGGAACCTGTGACAGATAAGAAGCAGATCAACAAAGCAGCCATTGAGATTTTTGTATTTAATTTCTTTGCAATGGAATTATCCATCATCGGATTATTAGCCGTTGCATACGCAGCAGACCTTGTAACAGCAACAGTTCCTATGTTAGTTTTAGTACAAAATGGAGTATCTTCAGGATTATTAACACCGATCATCTCTGTTTTGATCATCCTTGGATCTATTTCAACGGCGGTAAACATGATCTCTGGAATCGTAACAAGATGTGTCAATGCAGTAGAGCGTCGTATGAGATCTGAGCAGGAAAGACAGAATGGACATTTAGTAAGAAATGCCATTGCAACACTGATCTTTACATTTTTAGCATTTGCGATCGCACAGTTTGGATTGTTGGCTGTTGTAAAACAGGGATATGCGTACCTTGGATATGCAGCATTTATCACATTGTTTATTCCATTTATCATTCATGTGATCGTGACAAAAGGAAAAGAGGTTTAAAATTTATTTTTGGGGAAAGAATTTATTATGAAAAAGTTAGGGTTAACGATATTTCCAAGAAAGGCAAGAAAAATAAGCTAAAAATTAAAAAAAGCAATAAAGTACGAAAATAGGAACTTGCTTTTTAGAGAAACTTGCTATATACTTATTAAGTTATAAAAACAGGGAGCTTGTTAAACAGGCTGAGAGGAAAGTAAAACTTTCGACCTTTGAACCTGATTTGGGTAATGCCAACGTAGGAAACGAAGATGATAAGTCGCGAACATACGGAAAGTTACAAAATCAGTAGCTTTCCGTTTTTTTCGTATGATAAAGGATTCCTATTATGGAAGAATTTACAATGATACGAAACAATGCGGTCAACTGGGAGCACCACTTTTGATCGCAATAGAAAAATAATGCATAAGAGAGAAAAGGAGAGATACTTATGAGAACAGCATTATCAATCGCTGGAAGTGATTCCAGTGGAGGCGCTGGAGTTCAGGCTGACTTAAAGACCATGACAATGAATGGTGTATTTGCAATGAGTGCGATCACAGCACTGACAGCCCAGAATACAACCGGCGTAACAGGAATATTAGAAGCAGATCCAGAATTCTTAAAGAAACAGATCGACGCAGTTTTTGAAGACATCAGACCCGATGCAGTCAAAATCGGGATGGTTTCATCAAGCGGACTGATCAAAGCAATCGCAGAAAGATTACAGCATTATAAAGCGGAAAATATCGTTGTTGATCCAGTGATGGTAGCAACAAGCGGATCACGATTATTAGAAGAAGATGCCGTAGATACATTAAAGAAAGAATTATTACCGATCGCTACGGTAATTACACCGAATATTCCAGAAGCTGAGATTCTTTGTGGAATGGAGATCCACACAGAAGAAGACATGGTAGCGGCTGCAAAAGCGATCTATGAAGATCTTGGATGCGCAGTGTTATTAAAAGGTGGTCATAATATTAACGATGCAAATGACCTTTTATATACAAAAGAAGAAGTTTCCTGGTTTAAAGGAAAAAGAATCAATAACCCAAATACACATGGAACAGGATGCACTCTTTCAAGTGCTATCGCAGCAAATCTTGCCAAAGGTTTTGACCTTAAGATTTCTGTACAGCGTGCAAAAGACTATATTTCAAGAGCATTGGCAGATATGTTGGATCTTGGAGCTGGAAGCGGACCAATGAATCATGCATTTGATTTGAAAGATGAATGGAAAGAGGAGGCATAGACAATGGGTAGCAGAAGAACATCAATTTTTGAAAACGGACTGATCTGGTTTGGAGCCGGAGTGTCCTTGGCAGAAATTTTAACAGGTACATATTTCGCATCCTTAGGATTTTCTACAGGATTATTAGCAATCATCATTGGACATATCATTGGATGTGGTATGATGTTTTTTGCCGGATTTATCGGTGGAAAGACAAGAAAAAGTGCAATGGAAACGGTAAAAATGAGTTTTGGATCAACGGGAGCTTTGTTATTTGCAGTGTTAAATATCCTGCAGTTAGTTGGATGGACAGCGATCATGATCTATGACGGATCATTAGCAGCAGCAGGAATCTTCAATATTGCGAACTGGGTATGGCCAGTCATTATCGGAGGATTGATCATTATCTGGATTCTGGTAGGAATTGAAAATTTAGGAAAGATCAATACGGTTGCAATGGCAGCATTATTTATTTTGACATTAGTTTTAAGCTTTATTATTTTCGGACATGGTTCATTAAAGCCGGTTGCAAATGATGGATTAACTTTCGGAGCAGCTGTAGAACTTGCAGTGGCCATGCCATTATCATGGCTGCCACTGATCAGTGACTACACAAGAGAAGCTAAAGAACCAACGAAAGCAACATGGGCAAGTGTGATCGTTTATGGATTGGTCAGCTGCTGGATGTATGTGATCGGTATGGGAGTCTCTATCTTTACAGGAGAATCCGATATCGCACAGATCATGGTAAAAGCAGGACTTGGAATTGCAGGATTATTAATTATCGTATTCTCAACTGTAACAACAACATTCTTAGATGCTTGGTCTGCCGGAATTTCCAGTGAATCCCTATCTAAGAATATCAATGGAAAATGGATCGCAGTCGCGGCAACAGTGATCGGAATGATTGGGGCAATTGTTTATCCGATGGACGATATCACAGATTTCTTATATCTGATCGGATCAGTCTTTGCACCAATGATCGCTGTACAGATCGCAGATTTCTTTATCCTTCATCAGGATTTCTCAAGAAAATCTGTATGTATCCAGAACATGCTTGTATGGGTTGTTGGATTTATTGCATATCGCTGGTTAATGGGGGTTGATACGATCCTTGGAAATACACTTCCTGATATGGTGATTACGATCATTTTAAGTGTGATCGTAAGTTTATTGTTTGGGAAGAAGAATGATTAAGACCTTTATAAATTAACTTATATAATAATAACGTATAATACCTTATAGGAAAAATCTATATCCTATAGGGTATTTTTCTATTTAAAACCTATTGACAATCAAACTCATATTTCTTATAATCATATTATTCCTATTAGAATTATATGAAATATAACGAAGAAGGTGACAGATATGAAAGAGATATTATGCTTTGGAGATTCCAATACATATGGACTGATCCCAGGTACAACAAGAAGATATGACAGAGAAACAAGATGGACAGGAATTTTAGCAGAGAAGCTTTACGATAAAGGATATCGAATTATAGAAGAAGGATTATGTGGAAGAACCAGTGTATTTGACGATGCGACAAGAGATGGAAGAAATGGAGCGAAAGTACTTCCAATGCTCTTAGAGACACACGCACCACTTGACCAGGTTGTTTTAATGCTTGGAACCAATGACTGCAAAACATATAACCATGCAAGTGCAGATCGCATCGGAAAAGGAATCGAAAAACTGATCCAGCAGATCAGAAAAGCTGATCCAGCGATCGATATTTTATTAGTATCTCCGATCGAATTAGGAGAAGATGTATGGAAACCAGGATTTGATCTTGAATTTGACCAGCGTTCTGTGAAAGTATCCAAGCAATTAAAACAGACTTATTTAAAGATTGCATGGAAGTACGGATGTGATTTCCTTGCAGCAAGTGATGTAGCCAAGCCAAGTAAGGCAGATATGGAACATATGAATGAAAAAGGACATAAAAACCTTGCAAAAGCAATCGAATCATTTCTTGTAGAAAAGGAAAGAAATCATTCAAACAATTATGTAAATGTGGTATGATAAGACAAATGTGGTATTTTATAAGGATTCACATAATAAAAGAAATAAAATGTTCAGAAAGGAATTTTACATATGGAAACGATCAATCCACAGGAATGGAAACAAGACCTGCCAGCATTTAAAGAAAAGACAGACCAGTTTTATGCAGGAGAACTAAGTAAAGCAGATTACAAAGGATTTTCCGGTGGTTACGGAAGTTATGCACAGAAAGATGGAAAAGCAAGTATGATCCGTCTTCGTATGTCAGGTGGCCATTTAACAAAAGATAAATTAAAATTTATCGCAGACAGTATTAAAACATATAATGTAGATAAAGTTCACCTGACGACATGTCAGACGATTCAGTTACATAACTTACAGCCAGAAGCAATTTATGGAATCATGGAAGGTGGATTAGATCATGGTATTGTCACAATGGGTGGAGGTGGAGATTTTCCACGTAATGTAACCGTATCTCCATTGTCAGGTGTTGAAAAAGGAGAATATTTTAACGTTCTTCCATATGCCGAAGCAGCTGGAGAATATTTGATGACATTTATCAAAAAAGAAGTTATGCCAAGAAAATTAAAAGTTGGATTTTCAAACGGGCCAGCTAATGAGACACATGCAACATTCCGTGATCTTGGATTTGTGGCAAGGGAAGATGGAAACTTTGATGTTTACAGTGCTGGAGGACTTGGTAACAATGCGAGATTTGGACTGAAAGTTGCTGAGAATGTACAACCAGAGAAGATTCTTTATTATATTTGTGCAATGAGAGAAACATTCATCGCACATGGAAATTATAAACAACGTGGAAGAGCAAGAACGCGTTATATGCAGGAGACTTTAGGTGAAGAAGGATATATCAAAGCTTTCCATGAGAAATTAGATGAAGTTTTCGCATCCGGACAGGATCTTGATCTTCATGTAGAAATTTCTGAAGTGAAGAAACAGGGAGATGGAAGTAAAGTATCTGGTAAACGAGTGATCGATCAGAAACAGGAAGGATTATATGCAGTTTCTTATCACCCATTCGGTGGCTGTCCAAAACCTGAGAAATTAGGAGAGATCTATGATGTGATCAAAGATATGGATGAAGTGGAAGCAAGAATTTCACCAGATGAGACAATGTACATCATCAATCTGACAGGAGATGAAGCAAAGAAAGTTTTAGATGCGACAGATGATGGTGCAGAAACGTTGTTTGAGACATCTGTATCTTGTATCGGAGCAACGATCTGTCAGGTTGGATTAAGAGATTCTCAAGGATTATTACACAAAGTGATCGAAGCAGAAAGAGAAGCTGGATTAAAGGATGGTTCACTGCCTAAGATTCATATTTCTGGATGTATGTCTTCTTGCGGAACACATCAGATCGGAGAAATCGGATTCCACGGAAGTATGAAAGTAATTGATAAAGTTGCTCATTCTGCATTTGTACTTCATATCAATGGATCTGATCTTCAGGGAAAAGAGAAGATGGGAGAAGAAGTTGGGATCATTTTAGAAGAAGATATTCCACAGTTCTTGGTAAAATTAGGACAGGCAGTTGAGAGTGAAGAACTTGATTTTTCACAGTGGAATTTAAAACATCCAGAAGGAATCAAGGAAATCGCAAAAGAATATATAAAATAGGACACAGAGATAATGGCATATTTTCCAATGTTTGTACAACTAAAGAAGAAAAAATGTCTAGTGATCGGCGGTGGTAAGATCGCACTTCGTAAGATTGAAGTTTTAAAAGATTTTGAAGCAGATATTACCGTGATCGCACCAGAGATGATAACACAGATTCGGCAGATCAATCAGATTTGCCGAATCTTTCGAACGTTTATGGAGAAAGATTTTAATGAGGCAGATTTTGTGATCGCAGCAACCGATGATCAAAAAACAAATCATGAGATCAGCCAGATCTGCAGACGAAAGAAGATTCCTGTCAATGCGGTCGATCAGAAAGAAGATTGCAGCTTTATTTTTCCATCCTATGTAAAAGAAGGAGAAGTTGTCGCTGCATTTTCAAGTGGCGGGCAGAGTCCATTGATCACACAGTATTTAAAAGAAAAGATCAAACCAGATTTGAATAAAGAATTAGGACAACTCGCACAGATCTTGGGAAGTCTGAGAAAACTTGCAAAATCATGCATTGCCACAGAACAGGAACGAAAGGCATTTTATAAAGAATTATTACAAATCGGATTAGAGGATATTGATTCATTGGAAGAACAACGAATCAATGAAATCATTCAAAAATATATATCAGAGTGAAATCGAGGAACAGTAAAAATGGAACGTACAAGAAGATTAAGAACAAGCAACTATATGAGAGATATGGTAAGAGAAAATCATGTGAGAATTGACGAATTGATCTATCCAATCTTTGTTACAGAAGGAGAAAATATCAAACATCCTGTAGAATCTATGCCAGGGATTTATCAGTATTCGCTGGATCGTTTATCAGAGGAAATTAACAGGATCAAAGAAGCGGGGATCAAAGCAATTTTAATCTTTGGAATCCCAGATCATAAAGATGAAGTTGGAAGCGGTGCATATGATGAAGATGGAATTGTGCCAAAGGCGATCCGCCAGATCAAAAAAGAGTATGAAGAACTTTTGATCATTGCGGATGTATGTCTTTGTGAATACACATCTCATGGACACTGTGGTCTTGTGAAAGACGGAGTGATCTTAAATGATGAAACACTTCCGCTTCTTGCAAAGGCATCTGTAAGTTATGCAAAAGCAGGGGCAGATATCATTGCGCCAAGTGATATGATGGATCTTCGAGTGAAAGCTATTCGTGAAGCTTTAGATGAAGCAGGATTTGTATACACACCGATCATGTCTTATAGTGCCAAGTTTGCGTCAGGATACTATGGACCATTTCGTGATGCAGCACATTCTGCACCAGGATTTGGAGATAGAAAAACATACCAGATGGATCCGGCAAATGGACAGGAAGCTCTAAGAGAGATCGGGGAAGACATCGAAGAAGGAGCAGACTTGATCATTGCAAAACCAGCACTTGCTTATATGGATATTATGAAAGAAGCATCTATGAAATACAATATTCCGATCGTTGCATACAATGTAAGCGGAGAATATGCTATGGTAAAAGCAGCTGCGGCCAATGGATGGATCGATGAGAAAAAGATCGTTATGGAAAATATGGTCGGATTAAAACGTGCTGGTGCAAAGATGATCATTACATATCATGCACTTGATGTTGCAAAATGGCTGAAAGAAGAGGAAAGATAAAATGAAAGATACAAGATCAAAAGAATTATATGAACGAGCAAAAGTACATATTCCGGGAGGGGTAAACAGTCCAGTTCGTGCATTCCGTGCGGTAAATCGTACTCCAAGATTCATGGAATCTGCAAAAGGAGACCGTATTATTGACGCCGATGGAAATGAATATATCGATTATGTATGTTCATGGGGACCTGGAATCTTAGGACATGCTCATCCTCAAGTCATCAAAAAAGTCATGGACTCTTGTGAAAACGGTTTGACTTTCGGAGCACCAACAGAGAAGGAAGTGATCCTTGCAGAATTGATCAGTGAATTGATCCCGTCTATGGAAGTAAGCCGTCTGGTAAGTTCTGGAACAGAAGCTGTTATGAGTGCGATCCGTGCAGCCAGAGGATTTACAGGGAGAGATAAGATCGTTAAATTCCGCGGATGCTATCATGGACATTCCGACAGTTTGTTAGTAAAAGCAGGATCGGGAGCACTTACAACATCTGTTCCAGATAGTGCTGGAGTTCCAAAAGATGATACGAAGAATACATTAGTCGCAGAATACAATGACAAAGATTCTGTACAAAAACTATTTGATGAAAATAAAGATCAGATCGCAGCAGTGATCGTAGAACCGGTGGCAGCTAATATGGGATTAGTACTTCCAGAAGAAGGATTTCTCGAATTTTTAAGAGAGATCACAAAAGATCACGGATCATTATTGATCTTTGATGAGGTTATTACAGGTTTTAGGCTATCTCTAGGAGGAGCACAGCAGTATTATAATATCAAGCCGGATATCACAACACTTGGAAAAATTGTTGGTGGAGGAATGCCGATCGGTGCGTATGGCGGAAGAAGAGAAATCATGCAGATGATCTCTCCAGATGGGCCAGTTTATCAGGCAGGAACATTGTCAGGAAACCCAGTTGCAACAACGGCAGGAATTGAGACATTAAATATCTTAAAAAATGATCCGCAGATTTACGAAAGACTAGAGCAAAAAACAAGAAAACTTGCTGATGCAGCAAGAGAAGCAGGAAAAGGACATATTTGTGTTAATCAGATTGGATCTTTAATGAGTGTATTCTTTACAGACCAGAAAGTCAGAGATTTTGAAAGTGCTGTGACATCCAATACAGAACAGTATGCAGATTATTTTGGATATTTACTAGATCGCGGAATTTATATTGCACCATCTCAGTTTGAGACAATGTTTATTTCTAACGCACATACAGAAGAAGATATTGAGAAAACATGTAAACTTGCAGGAGAGGCTCTATGCAGTTTGGATTTCTAGGAATTGATTATAAAAATGCAGATCTTACCATTCGTGATGAAATTTCATTTACGGATCAGAAGAAGCTTGAATTTTTTCATAAAGCAGAGGAAATCGGGGTTGAACAGGTGATGATCTTATCGACCTGTAACCGCAGTGAGATTTATTATTTTTTTGATGATGAACAACAGATCAAAAAAATACAAAATATATACTGTGATATGTTCGATAAAGCAGAGATTGAGCAATATATCAGACATTGCGAAGAAGATAAAGCAGTTTCTTATCTGTTTCAAGTAACCGCAGGATTAGAATCTATGGTACTAGGAGAAGATCAGATTCTTGGACAAGTAAAAGATGCCTTGGATTTTTCAAGAACCATGGGATTTAGCAAGAAAGAACTAAATAAAGTCGTAAGAGATGCTATTACTTGTGCAAAAAAGGTAAAAACAACGTTTAGAATAAGTGAGAAACCAGTATCTGTTGGATATATCGGAATCTGTGAATTACAGAAAATATGTGATATCAAAGACAAAATGGTCTTGGTGATCGGAAGCGGAGATACTGCAGTTCTTGCACTTCGTTATCTGCAGGAATATGAAGCAGGCAAGATTTATTTATGCAGCAGAACACTGGCACATGCAGGAAATGTTCAGAAAGAGTTTCAAGAGATTGAGATCATTTCTTACGAACAAAGATATGAGATCATGAAACAATGTGATATTGTAGTATCTGCAACATCAGCACCACATGTGGTTGTAAAACAAGAATATTATACGCCAGAAAAACAAGTTACATTTTTAGATCTTGCAACACCAAGAGATATTGATCCAAAACTTTCAGATGACGCAAAGGTAAATCTGATCAATTTAGATACGATCAAAGAGATTTCTAAAGCAAATCAGTCAGAACGTGAAGAACTTTGCAGACAAAGCAATACGATGATCAGCAAAGCAAAAGAAGAAACGATGCAGTGGCTGTTTCAGGCACCAATGGAAGAAACAATTCGCTCCTTGCAGGAAAAATGTACAGAGATCGTGGAAGATAGTTATTCATATTTATCAAGAAAAATAGATTTTGGAACAAGAGAGCAGAAACTTCTAAAGAAGGTGTTAAATGCATCCTTGCAGCGCATGATCAAAGAACCGATTCAGGAATTAAAACATTTAGAAACAAGACAGGAACAAGCAGATTATAAGAAGATGGTAGAACAGCTTTTTGGGATAGAGACAAAGAAAGGAAAATGACCTATGAAATATATCATCGGATCAAGAGGATCACGCCTTGCACTGATCCAGACAAAATATGTTCAGGAAAAATTAGCGAAAGCTTATCCAGAACACACTTTTGAAATCCAGATCATTAAAACAAAAGGTGATAAGATTCAGAATAAACCATTAGATAAAATTGGTGGAAAAGGTCTGTTTGTCAAAGAGATTGAAGAAAAGATCATTTCTGGGGAAATCCATATGGGAGTTCACAGCATGAAAGACATGCCGTCAACCCCGGCAAAAGGCCTTGTTTTTACAAAAGTATGGAAAAGGGAAGATCCAAGAGATGTGTTGATCCTTCGAACAGCGAAACATCTGTCTGAATTACGAGAAGGTGCTGTGATAGCAACAGGAAGCAAAAGAAGAGCATTTCAGTTATTAAAGTTAAGACCAGACCTTCAGATTATAAATATTCGAGGGAATGTTGATACGAGACTTCGAAAAATGGAGGAACAACAATTAGATGGAATCGTTCTTGCGGCAGCAGGTCTTAAAAGACTAGGAATGGAAGATGTGATCACGCAATATCTGGCGCCAGAAGACATGATCTCAGCACCAGCACAGGGTGCTCTGGCTTTGGAAGTAAGAGAAGATCAGAAAGAATTGCAAAAGATGTTGGATGTATTTTGTGATGAAGAAACAATGAACGAAGTATGTGCAGAACGAAATTTCTTAGAACAAATGGGAGGCAGTTGTCATACTCCGGCAGGTGCCAGATGTCAAAAGACAGATCAAGGGTACGAACTATATGCTATGTTTGGAAATGAAGATGGAAGCAAACAGGCATATACGAAAGTTTATGGAACATGCCCTGAGATCTTAGCACAAACGGCAGTAAAAAATATCAAAAAACAGCTGGCAGGAATCGTATATTTAATTGGTGCAGGACCGGGAGATCTAGGACTTATCACGGTTAAAGGAAAAGAAATCTTAAAAAAAGCGGATTGTGTCATTTATGACAGATTGATCCCACAAGAATTATTAGATGAAACAAAAGAAGGATGCGAACATATCTATGTTGGAAAAGAAAATCATCATCATACGATGAAACAAGAACAGATCAATGAATTATTAGCACAAAAAGCATTACAATATGATATCGTAGTGCGTTTAAAAGGTGGGGATCCATTTGTCTTTGGAAGAGGTGGAGAAGAAGCCCTATATTTAGCCGATCATGGAATTTATTGTGAAGTTGTTCCAGGAATCAGCTCCTGTATCGCAGCTGCGGAACTTGCGGGGATTCCTGTAACTCATCGAGGAATCTCCAAAGGATTCCGTGTTGTGACAGCACATGATCGAAGAAATCAGTTATCTGATCTTAATTTTGCATCTATGGCAAAGTCTGAAGAAACTTTAGTGTTCTTAATGGGACTTTCGAAACTAGAAGAGATCACAACGAATCTATTAAAAAATGGAATGGATGCCAATACACCTGTTGCAGTTGTTTCTAGTGCAGCATCTACAAAGCAGCAAACGTGTGAAGCAACATTAAATACGATTCATGAAAAAGTAAAGCAAGAAAAACTTTCATCACCAGCAGTCATTGTTGTAGGAGAGGTTGTGAAACTTCAAAAACAGATTCAAAAACTAGAAGATACAACCTGTCATTTAGTTACCAAAATAGGAGATCAGCCATCAAAGTTAGCGCAGATATTAAAAGATCATGGATATAAGGTCAAGGAACTTCAGACAGGAGAGATTTCTTATAGATATGACTGGATTTCCAAAGAGGAATTAGCGAAAGTGACCTATCTGATTTTTACAAGCAGATATGGAGTTCATGGTTTTATGAAACAGATGAAATCTTCGAATCTGGATATTCGAGATCTCTTCGATAAAAAAATTGTCGTTGTAGGTAAAAAGACAAAAGATGTCTTGATGCAATATGGGATTATAGCAGATCTTATGCCAGAAGAAGCAGGAGAGATCAATCTTTCCGAACTTATGAAACAGGAAGTAGATGCAAAGGATGTGGTCTGGTACTGTAAAGGCATATCTGGTGGAGAAAAATTAAAAAAAGCCCTTACACCGATCTGTCAGGTAACAGAAAAGGTCATGTATGAAAATAATAGAAAGATTTTAAGTGAAATTCCAGAAATGAAAGATATCCGAAGTGTTTCTTTTACCTGTGCATCATCAGCTCGAAGATTTTTTGATCAGATAGGAGAAGAAAAGCAACAATGGATAGAGAATATTCCGTGTATCAGTATTGGAGAAAAGACAACGAAGCAGCTTCGAGAAATAGGAGTACGGCATATTTTAGAATCTAAGGATACAACCTATGTATCAATGTTTTATAAAATCAAAGAATCAATGTTATAATAGAAAAAGAAAGGCAGAGTAAAATCATTATGGGATTTGAATTTCAGATTTTAGACAAACTTCAAACGATCCATACTCCATTATTAGACAGATTTATGGTAGCTATTACGAAACTGGGAGATGCAGGGATCGTATGGATCATTTTAACAGTCATTTTATTACTAATACCAAAAACAAGAAAATCAGGAGTATACATGGCAGTTGCATTAATTGCAGATTTGATCATTTGTAATGTGATCTTAAAACCGATCGTGGCAAGAATAAGACCATATAGCATTAATCAGACGGTCCAGCTGTTGGTCACACCATTGAAGGATTATTCTTTTCCATCGGGACATACAGCTGCATCATTTGCATCGGTCAGTGCGCTGTATTTTGCGGGAAGAAAGAGAATGGCAGCAGGAGCTTTGATAGTATCTGTTTTAATCGCATTTTCAAGAATGTATTTATACGTTCATTATCCAACGGACGTTTTAGGAGGTTTGATCATTGGGCTCTTATGTGGATGGATCGCAGATATGATCATCCAAAAAGTTATGGAAAAAAGATCAAGGAAAAGTAGATAGATTTTGTACTAAATCAGATTCAAGTTGAATAAATTGGAAAAAAAGGCTATAATATGAATTATAAATCGTATGTAGAATACAATGTACGCATACAAGAATCTAATAATAATCACATCAAGAGTTGACATAAAGAGTAGATGATCAAGAAGAAGGAGAGTAGTATGAAAACAAAAATCGAAGTACAGTTTCAGGAACGCAACATAGATGTAAAAGACACAGAGAAACTTGTTAAAGAAAATTTAAAAGCAGCTGGTGTTAAAATGAACACGATTGTAAATTTAGATATCTATTATCAGCCAGAAGAAGGCGATATCTACTATGTTGCAACAACAAAAGATGGCAAAGAGCTCAGCAATGAAGAAGCATTAAAAATCGAAGAATAAACTACATATCTATAAATGCCAAAAAATTAAATTCTAATTATAAAGGTAAAGACCATTTAATAAATATCGCAATGATGAATCTGCAGATGATTTTATTAAGTGGTTTTTATTTTTCATTTTTGGGGATACTAAATGAAATACAGGCAGGCAATATGTGCTTGACAAGCAGACAAAGCTTCTATATCCTATTATGAGGAAATGAAAAGAACAGGAGAAAAAGATTGAATGATTTAAGCATCAAATGGAAAGATTTTTATAAAAATGTATTTGCACTGGTCGTTCCGATGGCATTGCAGAATCTGATTAACGTTGGAGTAACAGCAGCCGATGTTGTGATGCTTGGAAAAGTCAGTGAAAAAGTATTATCAGGGGCCTCTCTTGCTGGCCAGATTCAGTACATTATGGTACTGTTTTTGTTTGGATTAACATCGGGGGCAACCGTTCTTACTGCACAATACTGGGGAAAAGGTGACAAGACAGCGATTGAAAAGATCTTGGCATTAGGGATTAGATCAGCAGTGATCATAACTGCGATATTCACTATCGCAGCATTTACAATTCCAGCATCATTGATGAGAATTTTTACAAATGATCCACAGGTGATCGCAGAAGGAGTTAAGTATTTAAGGATCGTTGCATGTTCATATATTATCATGGGAATTACCAATGTATATTTATATGTCATGCGAAGCATTGAACGAGTGATCGTGGCAACAGTTGTTTATCTAGCATCATTTTTATGCAATGTGGTTTTTAATGCGATCTTTATTTTTGGATTATTTGGATTTCCAGCTCTTGGAATCCGTGGAGCAGCGATTGCGACATTGATCGCAAGGATTATGGAACTTGTTCTGGTTTGTGGTTATGCAAAAATATATAATAAAGATGTAAAATTCAGAGTTCACTATTTCCTTCATCAGGACAAACTGTTAGTGAGAGATTTCTTAGTCTATTCCCTCCCAGTTGTTTTAAATGAGGTAATGTGGGGGCTTGGAACATCAGCCAATACAGCAGTTCTTGGACATATGGGAAGTTCTGCAGTTGCAGCCAATTCTGTTGCACAGGTGGCGAGACAGTTAGCAACGGTTGTGTCTTTTGGGCTATCCAGCGCCACAGCGATCTATCTTGGAAAGACGATCGGTGAGAGAAAATTCGATCATGCAAGAGCCTATGCCAAACGGTTTATCATTTTAAGTGTGGTGATGGGAGTGATCGGAGGAGGATTGATCTTAATTGCATCTCCAGTTGTAATTTCTTTCTTATCCTTAAGTGCAACTGCAAGATACTATCTGAAAATGATGTTTTATGTGATGTCTTATTTTGTGATCGCGCAGGCATTTAATACAACAATGGTCGTTGGAATCTTCCGATCTGGCGGTGATACGAAGTTTGGCTTGATCATGGATGTATCAACGATGTGGGGATGTTCGATTTTATTAGGAGCATTGGCTGCATTTGTATTACATTGGAGTGTGCCGGCAGTTTATGTATTATTGATGAGTGATGAATTGATCAAAGTACCGATCACATTGATCAGATATCGCAGTTTCAAGTGGTTAAAAGATGTAACAAGAGATAATGTTTAAGAGAGATCATGAACATTTACGGGAGGATAAGGTCTATGGAAACAGAAGTGAAATTAACAAAACTCGCCCAGTGTGCAGGATGTGGGGCAAAAGTTGGAGCTGGAACTTTAGCAAAATTATTAGACGGAATTCCAACAAGATCAGATGAACGGTTATTAGTTGGTTTTGATAAAAGTGATGATGCGTCTGTCTATAAAATTGATGAAAATACAGCACTTGTTCAGACATTGGATTTCTTCCCGCCGATCGTTGACGATCCGGAAATGTTCGGAGAGATTGCAGCAGTGAATGCGATCAGTGATATTTATGCGATGGGAGCAGATCCAAAGCTTGCCTTAAATATCATGTGTGTCACAAAAGATATGCCAAAAGAAAGCATTCAGGCAATTTTACGAGGTGGTTATAAAAAAGCATATGAAGCAGGAGTGATCATCACAGGTGGACATACGATTCACGATCAAGAGCCCAAATATGGTTTATCTGTTTCTGGATTTGTACATCCTCAAAAATTTTTGACAAACAGCGGGGCAAGACCTGGAGATATTTTAATTTTGACCAAACCGTTAGGAGTTGGAATTTTAACAACATCAGCAAAGGCTGAATTTATCGATCAAAAAGTAATGGATAAGATTTATGATCAGATGAGACAGCTCAATAAATATGCCAGAGATATTATGGTAAAATATGAAGTGCACAGTTGTACGGATGTTACTGGGTTTGGATTACTTGGACATGGTTATGAGATGGCACAGGGCAGTGATGTAACGATTCATTTTATGACAGAAGAGATTCCATATCACAAAGAAGCTCTTTCTATGGCAGACCTTGGAATGATCCCGGAAGGTGCTTATAGAAATCGTAAATATGCAAGTGAAGGTGTTTCAAAAACGAAAAAAATAAATAGAGCATTGGAAGATATTTTATATGATCCACAGACATCTGGAGGATTGATGATCGCAGTTAGCGAAAATGATGCAAAAAATTTATTAGAGGATTTACAAAATACAATCCCATGTGCTAAAATAATTGGGTACATAGAAGAAAAAGAAGAAAAATCAATCATATTAGAATAGAAGAACGAACAGACAGGAAGAATGTTAAAACATGGTTTTTCCTGTCTGATTTTAGGCAGGCGTTATTCTTGGTTGAGAATAACGATAGGAGAAAGAGATGAAAGATCAATTTCAAAGAACCATTGATTATGCAAGAATATCGATCACGGATCGTTGCAATTTATATTGTACCTATTGCCGCCCTGATCATGAAGAAATGTTGTCACATGGGGAGATTTTAAGATATGAGGAGATCCTAAGAGTATGTAAGATTCTTACAACGCTTGGAATTGACAAATTTAAGATCACAGGTGGCGAACCGTTGGTACGAAAAGGTTGTTCAGATTTTATCCGTGAATTAAAGAAAACGGATGGAGTTAACAAAGTTACGTTAACAACCAATGGAATCTTATTATCAAAAGATTTAGTGAAATTAGCAGAGGCAGGAGTGGATGGGATCAATATAAGTCTTGATTTTATGGATCAGGAGAAATATAAAAAGATCACAGGATTCGATGGATACAAACAGGTCATATCAGTAATTAATAAAGCGGTCAATATAGGATTGAATATAAAGATAAATGTTGTGTTGACAGAACGGACGACGATGGAGGATATTCAAAAATTTATAGACTATATGAAAGATCATAAAATCTGTATACGATTTATTGAACAAATGCCGCTTGGAAATAAGAAGACAACGATAGCATTAACAAGAAATGAAATCAGAAAGAACCTAAAAGATCAAGGGATCAGATTTCACAAAACCGAACAAAGAATGGGAAATGGGCCAGCAGTTTATGAAACAATGGAAGGATATAAGGGAATGATCGGATGGATCGAGGCATTGCATGGAAAATTTTGTGATACATGCAACCGTATTCGTTTGACTTCTATCGGTGGGATCAAACCATGTCTTTATTATGAAGAAGCAGGAAATTTAAGAAATCTGTTAAGAAAGGCTGAAACGTCAGACGAAGAGATCAAACAGGTTTTAAAAGAAATCATTTATAAAAAACCACAGGCACATCATTTTGAAGAAAAGCCGTCAGATGGCAAGATGTATACAATTGGAGGATAAGATAAATGGGAGAATTTTCACATTTTGACCAGCATGGGAATGCGGTCATGGTCGATGTGACGAAGAAAAAAGAAACAACAAGAACAGCGATCGCACAAGGAAAGATCAAAGTTAATGATGAGATTTTTGAAAAAGTCAAAGAAGGAAGTATGGCAAAAGGAGATGTCTTAGGAACTGCAAGGATCGCAGGGATCATGGCGGCAAAGAAGACATTTGAACTGATCCCGATGTGCCATCTTCTGATGCTTACAAAGTGTAAAGTTGATTTTGAAATGCTAGAAGAAACCAAAGAGATCAAAGCAGTCTGTCTTGTCAAAACAACAGGGAAAACAGGCGTTGAGATGGAGGCACTGACAGGAGTACAGATTGCTTTATTAACGATTTATGATATGTGCAAGGCAATTGACAAACATATGGTTATGTCAGAGATACATTTAGTAGAGAAAACAGGTGGAAAGAGTGGTGATTTTGTATGGAAGGAATCATAAAAGCAGTCTGTATCAGTGAAAAACGAGGAACCGTGAAGAAAAATATCAACGAAGTCAATGTGATCAAAGACTTTGGATTAGAAGGAGATGCCCATGCAGGAAAATGGCATCGTCAGGTTAGTTTTTTGAGCGCGGATATTGTGGATGAATTCAATGAAAAAGGTGCTTCCGTGATCGAGGGTGATTTTGGGGAAAATATTCTTGCTTACGGCATTGATTTTAAGAAACTTCCAGTTGGAACAAAACTGATCTGTAATGATGCAAAGTTTGAGATCACTCAGATTGGGAAAGAATGCCATAGTCATTGTGAGATATATAAACGTGTTGGGGACTGTATCATGCCAAGAGAAGGTATCTTTGCAAAAGTATTAGAAAGCGGAACGATCAAAGTCGGAGATAAGATTGAGGTCATTTACCCAGAGAAAGATATGCCATACATGGCAGCAGTCATGACATTGAGTGATAAAGGCTCCAGAGGAGAACGAGTGGATACAAGTGGTCCAAGAGCAGCAGAAATCTTAAAAGAACATGGATTTAAGATCGTAGAAGAAATCCTTCTTCCGGATGAAGAAGCTCAGATCAAAAAACATCTGATCCGTTTAAGCGACAGCCGACAGGTTGATTTAATTATTACAACCGGTGGGACGGGGCTTTCTCCAAGAGATCGTACACCAGAAGCAACTTTAGCTGTTGCAGACCGCAATGTGCCGGGAATCTCAGAAGCGATCAGAGCAGGTTCTATGACGATCACAAAACGAGCCATGTTATCAAGAGGTGTCAGTGTAATAAGAAAGAAAACATTGATCATTAATCTTCCTGGAAGCAAAAAGGCAGTGGAAGAGAGTCTTTCTTTTATCATTGATCAGCTGCCACATGGATTAGATACTTTAAGGGAAAACACAGAAGATTGCGGAAGAAACTAAGAGAGGAGACAATGTATGGATATATCACCGATCATCATATCGATGAAAACGGCAACGATCGCGATTTTATTTACCTTTATTTTAGGACTATTAGCAGCAAGATGGATCTTATATCGTAAATCAGACGCAACAAGAATCTTCTGGGATGGGATCTTTACGATGCCATTAGTATTACCACCAACTGTTGCAGGGTTTTTCTTGCTTGTATTTTTCGGATCATATGGACCAGTAGGAAAATTATTTGAAAATTATCTTGGGATCAAGATTGCATTTTCATGGGGCGCAACGATCCTTGCGGCAGTTGTGATGTCATTTCCATTGATGTACCGTTCTGCAAGAGGTGCTCTGGAACAGATTGATGAAGATCTGATCTTTGCGGCAAGAACACTTGGAATGAGTGAGTGGAGCATTTTCTTTCGAGTTATGATCCCAAATGCATTGCCAGGGATCATTTCTGGTGGAGTGCTTGCATTTGCCAGAGGACTTGGTGAATTCGGAGCAACAGCAATGATCGCTGGAAATATTCCGGGAAGAACAAGAACTCTGCCACTTGCAGTATACTCTGAAGTTGCAGCGGGAAATATGGATGCAGCATATCAGTATGTACTTGTGATCGTGATCATTTGTTTTGCAATCGTAGCAGCCATGAATATTTACCTGATCATGGAAAAGAAGAAACAGGAAGCGTAAGGAGAGATGTATGAGTCTTGAAGTAAAGATCAAAAAGAAACTAAAAGAATTTATATTAGAGTCAGAACTCAATGTAGAAACAGGTTGTACAGGGCTTATGGGACCTTCTGGAAGTGGAAAAAGCATTACTTTAAAATGTATCGCAGGTGTGGAAACTGCAGATAGTGGGAGAATTGTACTAGATGGGAAAATACTTTATGATTCCGAGAAAAAGATCGATCTGCCACCACAAAAACGAAAGATTGGATATTTATTTCAGGGATATGCACTGTTTCCTAATATGACGATTGAAGAGAATATCAAAATAGGATTAAGAACAAAAGGATTTCCGAAGGATGAAATCGAACAAAAGACAAATGATATGATGAAACGATTTCATATCGAAGAATTAGCAAAAAGATATCCAAGACAGATTTCAGGAGGGCAAAAACAGCGAACAGCGTTAGCAAGGATGCTTGTGTGTGAACCGGAAGTCATCTTGATGGATGAGCCATTTTCAGCGTTGGATGAATACTTAAGAGAACAGATGCAAGATGAATTATCCAATATGCTGGCAATGTTGGATAAACCAGCGATCTTGGTCAGCCACAGCAGTAAGGAAGTAGAAAATCTATGTGACAAAAAATACCATATTCAAAGAGGTCATATGGAAAAAGCCACATTACTATGAAATTTTACATAACATTTTTAAGAAAGTGAGGAAGTTGCAAATGAAAAAGAAATTTTTAGCAGTGTTATTAGCAGGAGCTATGGTTCTTGGGGTAACAGCATGTGGAAGCAGTAAGGACAGCTCTAAATCCACAACAGAGGCAGTAAAGAAAGAAGAAACAACAACCATCACACTTGCAGCTGCAGCTAGTCTTGAAAAATGCTACACAGAGAAATTAATTCCAATGTTTGAAAAAGAAAATAAAGGAACTAAAGTAGAAGGAAGTTATGATAGTTCAGGAAAATTACAGAGCCAGATTGAAAATGGAATGGCAGCGGATGTATTTATGTCAGCAGCAACCGAACAGATGAACAATCTTGTCAAAGAAAAATACATCAGCAAAGGGGATGTTGTAGAATTATTAGAAAACAAAGTTGTACTGATCGCTCCTAAAAAAGGTGATGCAAAAGTTTCATCCTTTAAAGATATCACAAAAGCTGATACAATAGCATTAGGAGATCCTAAGAGCGTTCCAGCTGGACAGTATGCACAGGAAATCTTTACAAACTTAAAGAACTGGAATGATGTGAAGAAAAAAGCAAGCTTTGGAACAAATGTAACAGAAGTTTTAAATTGGGTAGCAAAAGGAAGTGCTTCTTGCGGTGTTGTATATGCAACAGATGCAGCAAGTAACAAGGATGTAAAAGTTCTTGCAGAAGCACCAGCAGATGCTTTAAAAACGCCAGTTATTTATCCAGTTGCAGCATTAAAGGAAAGTAAAAATAAAGATGCAGCTGATAAATTCGTAAAATTCTTACAGAGTGAAAAAGCATTAAAAGTCTTCAGATCTTATGGATTTACAATTAATAAATAAGAAGTAGAAGGTGAAAAACAATGAAATTAGTGGATACAAAAGATGCTGTAGGAACTGTGCTATGTCATGATATCACACAGATCATCAAAGGTGTTACAAAAGACGCAAGATTCAGGAAAGGTCATGTAGTCAAAGAAGAAGATATCCCAGTGTTGTTATCCCTTGGAAAAGATCATTTATACGTCTGGGAAGCCGGAGACGATATGCTTCATGAAAATGATGCAGCAAGGATCCTTTGTGATCTGTGCAAGAATGAAGGAATGAAAGAGTCAGAAGTTAAGGAAGGTAAGATTGAATTATCTGCCGAATATGACGGACTCTTAAAGATCGACAAAGAAAAACTATTTACCGTCAATTCTTTCGGACAGATGATGATCGCGACAAGATCTGGAAATACTCCAGTCAAAGCAGGGGACAAACTAGCAGGTACGAGAATCATTCCACTGGTCATTGAAAAAGATAAGATGCAGGAAGTCAAAGACAGGGTTGGGGATACACCAATCCTGTCTCTTCTGCCTTATAAGAAGAAAAAAGCCGTGATCTTAGCTACAGGAAATGAAGTGTATTATCATAGAATTGAGGATACATTTACTCCAGTTGTGGCAGAAAAGATCAAAGAATACGGTGCAGAAGTGACCAGTACAAAACAGTTGCCAGATGACAATGAACTTTTAACAAAAACAATCTTAGAAGCTATCGAAAATGGGGCAGAAATGGTATTATGCACAGGAGGAATGAGTGTTGATCCAGATGACAAGACACCACTTGCGATCAAGAATACAGGAGCCGATATCATATCTTATGGAGCACCGGTTTTGCCAGGAGCAATGTTTTTACTTGCATATTATAAAAAAGGAGATCAGATAATTCCGATCATGGGACTTCCAGGATGTGTTATGTATTCAAAGAGAACTGTTTTTGATCTTATTCTGCCAAGGATCATGGCAGATGATAAAGTAAGTGCAGAAGAACTTGCACACCTTGGAGAAGGCGGATTATGTCTTGGATGTAAAGTTTGTACTTATCCAAACTGTGGATTCGGAAAAGGGTGGTAGACATGAAATCATATTTACCAAAACGTTTTGATTTCAGGGTCAGAGTTTTTATGGAAGAACCAGATTTTGGAAAAGGAGTTGCACAGTTATTATCATTAACAAGAGAGAAAGGTTCTTTATCTGCTGCATATAAATCCATGGGAATGGCTGCAAGCAAAGCATGGAAGATCTTAAATCGTGCGGAAGCAGATCTTGGAGTCAAATTAGTAGAACGAAAATCCGGCGGAAAGCAAGGGGGAGGTTCACACCTTACACCAGAAGGCGAAGATATTCTGAATCGTTATGAAAACTTTCAGAAAGAAGTTGCTGAAGCAGTAAAACGTTCTTTTGTAAAAAACTTTGGAAATTCAGGAGAATCATAAAATATCATGAGAAAAAAAGAATTAAAAACAGTGATCACATTTGAGACAACAACACAGGCGATCGGTATGGAAAGTGCCTGCAAAAAACATCAGATCGCAGGAAGATTGATCCCAGTACCAAAAGAGATCACAGCAGGATGTGGAATGGCATGGATGACCCCTTTAGAAAATGAAGAATCTGTGGTACAATTTATGTCAGAACATGAAATCATCCCACAAGGGGTATTTCAGGTAGAAATTTAAATTGGAGGTTAAGTATGAAACAGATTGATGAAAGAGGGAATGCTTGTCCGATTCCTGTTGTACACACAAAGAAAGCATTAGAATCAATGGATGGAGAGACAAAATTAATCGTTCTGGTAGATAATGAACCAGCTGTCCAGAATGTTACAAGATTTGCAGAAGGTAAAAACTGCGAAGTTAAAAGCGAGAAGATCTCAGACAATGAATTTAAGATTGAGATCATGGCAGAGAATTATACACCAGCAGATGAGGAAGAAGAGATTGTCTGTGCACCATCTGCAAAGGATGATTTTATCATCACTGTATCATCCAACGAGATGGGACAAGGAGAGAAAGCTCTTGGTCAGACATTGATCAAAGCGTTTTTATTTGCAGTAACAAAACAGGATAAACTTCCATCAAAGGTATTATTTTATAATTCAGGAGCATATCTTACATGCGAAGATTCTGATTCTTTAGAAGATTTAAAAACATTAGAAGCAGAAGGAGTCGAAATATATACTTGCGGAACATGCTTAAATTTCTATGATATTACAGATAAATTAGCGGTTGGTTCCATCACAAATATGTATGATATCGTAGAAATGATGGAAAAAGCAGGAAAAGTGATCAAACCTTGAGGAATATCTATGAAAGATTTAATCATTGTAAGAGGCGGTGGAGATATCGCTACAGGTACAATTTATAAATTGGTAAAAAGTGGTTTTCGTGTATTGATCTTAGAAATTGCACATCCATCTGCAATTCGTAGAAATGTTGCATTTTCAGAAGCAGTTTATGAAGAAAAGTGGCAGGTTGAGGATATGACCTGCCATCTTGCACATGATATCAAAGAAGCAGAACAGATCATGAAAGCAGGGAATCCGGCATTAATGATCGATCCAAATGGAGAGATGATCAAACAGTTGCATCCGATCGCAGTTGTTGATGCCATTCTTGCGAAGAAAAATCTCGGTACAACAAGAGATATGGCACCGATCACGATCGCTTTAGGACCTGGATTTACAGCAGGGGAAGATGTCGATGTTGTGATCGAGACGATGCGTGGACACAGGCTTGGAAGGATCATCAAAGAAGGCAGTGCGATCCCGAACACAGGAATTCCAGGAGTGATCAAAGGCTTTGGAAAAGAACGAGTGATCCATTCCCCAGCTAAAGGGATCTTAAGAAATATCTGTCATATCACAGATATGGTAAGCAAAGGCCAGTTATTAGCAAAGATAGAAACACCAGAAGGTACGATTGTTGATGTAGCTGCAAGTATGGATGGATTACTGAGAGGTTTAATTCGTGATGGATATCCGGTGACAAAAGGATTTAAGATCGCAGATATCGATCCGAGAGCTGAAGAATACGATAACTGCTTTACAATTTCAGATAAAGCCAGATGCATTGCAGGTGGTGTTTTGGAAGCATTATTATATTTGAAAAATAATCTTTCTGATCAGCAGGAAGAATTGAATGTTCCTATATGTACCCATGAGAAACAAAAGGTAGAAACAATTTATGCAGATTATGCAGCAACGCATATCACGAAACCAGAGTGTGTTAAGGATGCAGTTATGAATGCATTGGCACTTGGCAACAGTGGAAGAGGTGTCAACAAAAGTTCTCTGGATGCTGCAAGAAAGATTTACGAAGTTCGTACGAAAGTAGATCAGTTTTTTGACGGCTATGGAGCAGAACAAGTTGTATTTACCAGTGGAATTACAGAAAGCTTAAACACAGTGATCAAAGGAAGCTTAAATCATGGTGATCATGTGATCACAACGTTTATGGAGCACAACAGCGTTCTTCGTCCATTATATGAGATGGAACGACAAGGAGTTTGCTTAACGATCACTTCACCAGATGTGGGGGATATCAAACAGGCGATCACAAAAGATACCAAGATGATCGTGATGACGCATGCATCCAATGTGACAGGTGAAATGTTTGATATCCAAAGTGTTGGAAAACTTTGTAGAGAAAAAGGAATTTTATTTGTCGTTGATACCGCTCAAAGTGCTGGAGTGATCCCAATCTCCATGAAGGAAGATAATATCGATATATTATGTTTTACCGGACATAAAGGCTTGATGGGACCGCAGGGTATCGGGGGAATCTGTATTAGAAAAGGTGTAGAAATCCGTCCGTTAAAAACAGGTGGAACAGGAATCTTATCATTTTCGAAAACACAGCCAGGAGTGCTGCCACAGGCATTGGAAGCAGGAACATTAAATGGAAACGGAATCGTAGGACTTGGGGCAGCGATTGATTTTATCAATACATATGGAATTGATAAGATCCGTGAACAGGAAATGAATCTTATTGAAATATTTTATAAAAAAATTCAGAAGATCCAAGGAATTAAAATTTACCATGAAAAGCAATTAGATCTGACAAAACAAACCGCCATTTGTTCGATCAACCTGGAAGAATATGATTCCGGAAGTGTCAGTGATGAATTAATGGAACGTTTTCAGATACAGACAAGATCAGGTGCTCATTGTGCACCATTGGTACATGAGCATTTCGGTACGATAGAGCAGGGAATGGTAAGATTCAGTTTTGGACATGAGACAACAATGAAAGAAATCAACCAGATAATAAATGCAGTTAAGATTCTTGCAGAAGAATAAAGAGGGAAAAGATATGATCATTGCAGTTGCAGGTTCCGGTGGAAAAACAACGAGAGTTCATAAGTTAGCACAGTATTATAGAAGTCTTGGAAAGAAAGTCTTTGTCACAACGACAACTCATATGAAAAAGGAATCCGATACCGTGATCCCTGAAAATATAGAAGATATTCGAAAGCAATTAAATGAAACCGCATATTGTATGGCGGGAATGCCTGCGACGCCAGAAAATGCGTTAGTACAAAAGATCGGACCATTACCAGAAGATTTCTATGAAACTGCAGTAAAAGAAGCAGATATCACGCTGATAGAAGCCGATGGTTCCAGGGGAATGCCGGCAAAGATTCCAGCGGATTATGAACCAGTGATCCCTGAAAATATCGATGAGATTCATATTGTGATCGGAATGTCAGCACTTGGGAAACCAGCCAGCAAGGTTGTTCACAGACTTTCATTAGCGGATAAGGATTTAGAGATTAAAGAAGATACGATCCTTACACCGTTGCATTTACAAAAATTACTGAAGAAAGGATATCTAGGACCATTGAGAGAGCAATATAAAGATACAAAAATCAAAGTATATCCAGGACAGGCAGATACACTATATCAAAGAGTGATCGCTCGATTCTTACAGGAAGAAAAAGATGTCGCACAGATCAAGGACGACTGGTTTAAGATTCAGCCGAAATTAGTTATCTTCGGGGCTGGACATGTAGCGATCCAGTTACTCCGGATTGCGAAATTTTTAGATTTCTACACGATTATGATCGATGACAGAGAGGAATTTGCAGATCCAGAGAAACTGTCACAAGCAGATGAAGTTTACTGCAGAGATTTTCATGATATAGAAGATATTTTGCCAGAACAAGATAACGCATTTTATGTGGTTGTCACACGTGGACATGCAAATGACAGATTATGTGCAGAAACGGTATTACGAAGACCATATCTCTATCTTGGAATGATCGGAAGCAAAGGAAAAGTTGCAAAAACCTTCGAGATAATGAAAGAAGAAGGATACAGTGAAGAACAGATCAGCACGATCCATGCACCAATCGGATTAAAGATCGGTGCAAGAACGCCAGAAGAGATTGCAATCAGTATCGCAGCAGAGATGATCGCAATCAAAAATCACGAAACAGAAAGTACGATGAGTAAAGAACTTTTTGAGACAAAAGAATCAGGAGTGCTGTGCATTATCACAAAGAAATCCGGTTCATCTCCACGAGGTGTTGGAAGTATGATGCTTGTCACAAAAGATGGAATTATTGGAAGTATTGGTGGAGGAAACTTAGAAAAAACTGTTATGGAAGAAGCACCATCGATGAAAGAGATCACAAGGAAAAAATATGATCTATCGAATGCACAGAGTGCAACACTTGGCATGATCTGTGGTGGTAAAAATGAAATATTATATGTTCCAGTATAAAAAGACAGAAAAAACAACACAGGAGTAGAAAATGGGAAAATACAATTTTGACGAAGTAATCGACAGACATGGAACAGATTGTTTGAAATACGATTTTGGAATGAAGAGAAAAGGAAGAGATGACCTGCTTCCTCTTTGGGTAGCAGATATGGATTTTCGTCTGCCAGATGAGATTCTTGATGAATTTCATAAAAGAATTGATCATGGGATTTTTGGATATACGGATCCCTTAGATGAATATTTTGATGCAATGAACCACTGGTTTTCAACAAGATACGGATATACGATCAAACCAGAATGGGTAACACTTGGAGCAGGAATCGTTTATGCACTTGGAACAAGTGTTAAGGCATTTACCGAAGAAGGAGATGCCATGATGGTTATGCAGCCAGTGTACTATCCATTTAGTGAAGTTATCAAAAATGATGGAAGAAAACTGGTAAACTGTCAGCTTCGTTATGAAAACAATCGTTATTCCATTGATTTTGAAAAAATGGAACAAATGATTAAAGAAGAAAATGTAAAAGCACTGATCTTCTGCAACCCACACAATCCAGTAGGAAGAGTCTGGACAAGAGAAGAAATGGAAAAAGTCGCAGAAATCTGTTTAAAATACAACGTAATCTGGATGGTTGATGAGATGCATTGTGATTTTATTTTTCCAGGACATGAGTTTACAAGCTGTATGAATCTGGATAAAAAATTTCATGAGATCATTGCACTTTACAGCTCGCCAGGAAAGACATTTAATGTTGCAGGATTACAGCCAGCAAATATCATTATTCCAAACGAGGAATTAAGAAAAAAATATCAATGGGCTAATACACAGGCAGCTTACAGTCAGGGAAGCTTAATGGGACAGCTTGCTGTGAAAGTATGTTACACAAAAGGTGCTGACTGGGTAGATGAATTGGTAGAATATATATATGAAAACGTAAAGTATATGAGCCGATATGTAAAAGAGAACTTTCCAAAAGCAAAGATGGTAGAACCAGAAGGGACTTATTTAGTATGGGTTGATTTCTCAGGATATGGATTCAGCAATGAAGAATTAGAACATTTAATGTTAGAAGAAGCAAAATTGTGGCTGGATTCTGGAATCATCTTTGGACCAGAGACAGCACAGTTTGAGCGTTTCAACGTTGCGTGTCCACGAGTGACGGTTGAGCAGGCACTGACACAGTTAAAAAATGCACTGGATAAGCATCTGGCAGAGAAATAAGACAGATTTATCTGAATATATATTAAGATTGAGAGGAAAAGAAATGGAGAAACAAAAGAAAAATCTAGGATCTGTGGCCTTTCTTCCACTGATCGTATTTCTAGTATGTTATGTAGGATGTGGAATTACATTTACCTTGATGGGAGCAGACGACCCATTTGGAAAATTTCCACGTCATGTCGCACTTTTGGCAGGATGTGCGGTAGCACTTCTTTTAAATAGAAGTATGGATGTAAAAGATAAATTAAACATTATGACGACAAACATGGGAAATTCTGGAGTTATGATGATCGTTTTGATCTATCTGATGGCAGGGGGATTTCAGGGAGCAGCAGCGGCAATGGGAGGAAAAGATTCTGTTGTTAATCTATGTCTTCATGTGATTCCAGTAACATTTTTGATTCCAGGTGTATTTTTAATGTGCTGTTTTATTTCTACATCGATAGGAACATCCATGGGAACCATTGCAGCAATGGCACCAATCGCGATCAATGTGGCACAGGGAGCACACTTAAATGTTGCGATCGTTGGAGCAGCAGTGATCGGAGGTTCTTATTTTGGAGATAACCTTTCCATGATTTCTGATACAACGATCTCAGCAGCAGAAGGATGCGGTTCTGAGATGAAAGATAAGTTTAAGATGAACTTCTTTATCGCATTACCGGCTGCGATCGTGGCAATGATCCTTTATTCAGTGGTCGGAGGTACTGGAAGTGGAGCAATCAAGGCAGGAAGTTACAATATCATTGAAGTCCTTCCATATCTTATCGTTCTTGGAGCAGCATTGATGGGGATTAACGTTGCAGTTGTACTTTTTGTAGGAATCCTCTCTGCAGGTATTATCGGACTTTGTGTGGGAAGCTGCGGATTCTTTGACTGGATTCAGGCAATTGGAAATGGTATGAGTGATATGTTTAGTATCAGTATGGTTGCGATCTTGGTATCTGGAATCATTGGTATTGTTCGCGAATATGGCGGAGTTGAGTGGCTGGTAGGAGCGATTAGTGGCAAGATCAAGAATAGACGTGGTGCAGAATATGGAATCGGGCTGATGTCAGGAATTCTTTCTGCAGCAATGGTAAATAACACGATTGCTATTATTGTTACTTGTCCGATTGCAAAAGAAATCGGTGAAAAATACAAGATTGCACCAAAGAGACTTGCCAGTCTGGTAGATATCTTTGCCTGTGCATTTATCTCATTGATGCCACATGATGGAGGTATGTTAATGATCACGGCACTCGCAGATGTGTCACCACTTAATGTGTTAAAATATTCATTTTATATGTTTGGATTGATCATTGCTACTTGTGTGACGATACAGTTTGGATTGATGGATGAGAAGAATTAAGTTGAAAATACGGTAATTCATCAAGTATAAATAGAGATGGGAGTACGAAAAATGAATTTCCATCTCTATTTTTGTGTTTATTTATACCCGAAGGAACGTTGGTTAAAATTAGATTGTTTTAAATGGAAATGGTGTTGATTATGTGATTTTGGGACTTGAAAATCAATCTAAGATACATTATGCGATGCCATTAAGGCATATGATAGGAGATGCTTTCAGTTATTTGAAGGAATATAAGGAACTGGAAGCCAAGAATAAAAAATATAAGAATTATAAGACAAAACATGAATTCTTATCAAAATTTCAAAAGACAGATCGGTTGCATCCGATTGTTACGATTTGTATATATTATGGGGAGGATTCATTGAAATTAGAACAGGAAGGAGTTGAGTTGAATATGTGCAAGATCTTAGAAGAATTAGAAGAAAGAGGAAGAGAGAAAGGAAGGATAGAAGGAAGAGTAGAGGGTGCAATTAAAATTTATAAGAAGATGGAAGCATCAAGAGAAGATACAATAAAAAATATCATGGAGGACTTTTCTTTGGATAAAGAAGTTGCTGATAAATATGTAGAAGAATATTATTAAATTATATAAAATTTAAACATAAAAATGGAGTTATTGCGTTATCTATAGTTCTTTTTGAACTTTTATTATGATAATGCAATAACTCTATTTTTTATTTATTTTAAAACAAACACCATATAACAGTTGACAACAGTTTGATGCTGTTATACACTGTTTATAAGTAAAGGAGGATGATACAAAATGAAGATCATAATCAACACATCATCCATGGTTCCAATCTATGAGCAGATCATAGACCAGATCAAAACAATGATCCGAAAGCAAGAATTAAAGCAGAATGACCAGCTGCCATCTGTCCGGGCATTGTCAAAGGAATTAAAGATCAGTGCTTTAACGGTAAAGAAAGCTTACGATGAACTGGAAAGAGAAGGCTTTACAGTAACGATTCATGGAAAAGGCAGCTATGTGACAGCGGCGAACACGGAGTTGATGATGGAAGAGCAAAAGAAGGAAGTAGAACAGGACTTAGAACAAGCAATTCTAAAAGGAAGGCGTTTTGGCATCAGTGATGAAGATATCAAAACCTTGTTTGAGTTAATATTGGAGGGATAAGGTATGTTAAAAATTGATAAATTAAAGAAACAATATAAGAATTTCACCCTCAACTGTTCCATGGAAGTAAAAGAGGGGATGATCACCGGGTTTGTAGGTCCGAATGGATCTGGAAAAAGCACAACTTTAAAGGCAGTGCTTGGATTGATTTACATAGATGGAGGAGATATTCAGATTTTTGGAAAGAATGTCAAGGATATAAAACCAGAGGATAAGGAACAGATCGGTGTCGTACTTTCTGATTCTGGTTTTAGCAGATATCTTACAGTAAAAGACATCAAGGATATTCTAAAAAATACATATGAAGCATTTGATGAACAGTTATTTACAAACTATATAGAGAAATATCAGTTGCCAACAGACAAAAAACTAGAACAGTTTTCTGTTGGAATGAAAGCAAAATTAAAGTTAATTACAGCAATCTGCCACAAAGCAAAACTATTAATCTTAGATGAACCAACGGCAGGGCTTGATGTCATGGCAAGGAATGAGATGCTTGATATGTTAAGAGATTATATGGAAGAAGATGAAGAACGTTCGATTCTTGTAAGTTCTCATATATCAACAGATCTTGAAACCTTATGTGATAATATTTATATGATCAATGAAGGAAATATCATCTTGCACGAAGAAACAGACCGGTTATTAAGTAATTATGCGATCTTAAAGGTTGATGAAGAACAGTCAAAAACACTAGATCCACAATATATAATAAAAATGAAGAAAGAATCCTATGGATATGCATGTCTTACAGATCAGAAACAATTTTATCTGGAGAATTATCCAAAGATCGTGGTAGAAAAAGGAACGATCGATCAGATCATTACATTAATGATACAGGGGGTGTAGAAGATGAAAGGATTATGGACAAAAGACATCAGATTAATCTCATCACAACAAAAAAATCTGGCAGTGATCTGGCTAGTTGCAGCAGGAATCTTAATCGCTACGGATCAAATATCATTTGCAATTAGCTATACGTCTGTGATTACAATCATGACAGCAATCAGTACGATCAGTTACGATACATTTGATAATGGCAATGCGTTTTTATTTACGCTTCCATTTAGCAGAAAAGAATATACAAGAGAAAAATATCTGTTTAGCCTCTTTTGGGGAATGATAACAGTCATTGGAGGTATATTGTTAGTAGTCATCGTTACAGCAGCAAAAGGTACATTGTTAATGAGGTCAGAAGAAATTGTGATGGCAGTCTTACTCAATATTCCAATGCTATTGATTTTTCAATCAATGGCCCTTCCTTTTCTATTAAAATATGAAGCAGAGAAGGGAAGAATCGCGTTAGCAGCTATGATCGGAGGGATTGTTTTTGTTGTTATCTTTTTTTTCAAAATGTTTGAAACGGCAGGGATTGAGCTGATTGACATCGTGATGAATCAAATGTATTTAAAAAATATTACACTATGGGCTTCTATCTATATAATTTCCATTGTCATTTGGTTCCTGTCATTGAAAATAGCTGAAGGAATTATGCTAAAAAAAGAATTTTAATTTATTAGAAAAATGAATAATATAAACAAAAGTAGTTGTATGAAACAAAAATGTTTGGTATAACTACTTTTTTTCGTTTCTCCCTCATATGAGGGAGAACAATTCCAGGAATCAGACTATAGTAAAGTTATCAAAAGGATAGCGGATATGAAAGGAAGGAGCAGCAGTAAAATGAAAGTATTTGAACCGTTTAAAATCAATCAGATGGAGCTTAAAAACCGTATGGTCGTATCAGCAATGGTAACAAACTATTGTTCTGAGGATGGAATGGCAACAGAGAAATTTATTGCCTATCATGAATATAAAGCAAAAGGTGGAGGGGGACTGATCATCACAGAAGATTATGCAGTGACACCAACTGCAGGTGGATTTAAAAAGCTTCCTGGATTATGGGAAGATGGACAGATTGAAAGCTATAAGGAGTTAACAAGAAGAATTCATGAAGCAGGTGGAAAGATCGCAGCACAGATTTATCATGCAGGAAGAGAGACAAGCAGTGCGATCACAGGAGAACAGCCAGTCGGACCTTCCGCGTTAAAAGATCCAACAATGCCAGAGACACCAAGAGAAATGACAGTAGAAGAAATTCATGAACTGGTTGAGCAATTCAGAGATTGCGCAAGAAGAGCAAAAGAAGCTGGATTTGATGCAGTTGAAGTTCATGGGGCACATGGATATCTGATTGGAGCATTTGCCTCTCCTTTTTCCAATAAGAGAAGTGATGAATACGGAGGAACGATCCGAAACCGTGCAAGATTTGCAATGGAGATCATTGAGAATATTAAGGAAAAATGCGGAAAAGATTATCCAGTTTTATACAGAATGTCAGCGGTTGAATATGTCCCAGGTGGATTAGAAATCGAGGAATCTAAGATACTTGCAAGACTGGTAGAGGAAGCAGGAGCAGATTGTATTCATTGTTCACAGGGTGTTTATGCATCCACACATGTGATCATTCCACCATCTGTTGTTCCAAGAGCAGCATATGTAGAAAATGCAGCAGAGATCAAAAAAGTGGTAGATATTCCAGTGATCGCAGTAGGAAGAATCAATGATGTTGAAATTGCAGAAAGTGTTTTACAAGCAGACAAAGCAGATCTTGTAACAATGGCGAGAGCTTCTCTTATCAAGGAGACAAATTGAAATCATAAATAGTGAAAAACTTTTAGAACATTGTACTCTGGGAATGAGAACAAGCATTTAAAATCTTTATTTTATTATAAAACTAAAGTTAAAATCCAATACTCATGAGCAGTCACTCATACCTACAGCTTATCAATAAACAAAATTTAAATATATAAAAAATAGATTGTTTCCCTTGGACCATATGAGCTCGTCGGCACTTAATGAGCAGTGACGATTCATCGTCGCTGTCGAATTTAGTGTCCGCTACGTGCGAATCTGAACGAGAGTGGGTCCAAGGGAAACAATCTATTTTTTATATATTTCCACAAATTTTATTTATTCATAAGTTTTTATTTATTAGGGATCAATACAATATCTTCCCCAGCTTTTCTTCTCTGATATAACTCAGCAGTTGCTGTAAGTAATACATCAGAAGAAGAGTTTAAGCAAGTTTCAACAGAATCCTGTACTACTCCAATGATGAATCCAACACCAACAACCTGCATGGCAACATCATTTGAGATACCAAATAAAGAACATGCAAGAGGGATCAACAGCAGGGATCCACCAGCAACACCAGAAGCACCACATGCAGAAACAGCAGCTAAGACACTTAAGATGATTGCTGTAGGAATATCAACAGAGATACCCATTGTATGAGCAGCTGCAAGAGACATAACTGTGATCGTGATCGCAGCACCATCCATGTTGATCGTAGAACCAAGAGGGATAGATACAGAATAGTTATCTTCATTTAATCCCAGTTTTTCGCAAAGAGCCATGTTCATAGGAATGTTTGCAGCAGAACTTCTTGTAAAGAATGCTGTTAAACCACTTTCTTTTAAGCATTTTAAGATCAGTGGATATGGGTTTCTGCGAAGCATACTAAATACGATGATTGGGTTTGTTACAAATACAGTAAATAACATACATCCAACTAATAGGGCAAGAAGTTTACCATAATCAGTAAAGATGCTTAATCCGTTTGTAGATACAGTGTTATATACAAGTCCAAGAATACCAAATGGAGCACAGTTGATAATCCAGTGTACAGCTTTTGTAACTGCAGCAGAGATATCATGAAGAGCTTTTTTAGTTCCAGGAGTTGCAGCTTTTAATGCAAGTCCAAAAACAACAGCCCATGCAAGGATACCGATGTAGTTTGCTTTTACAAGGGAATCAACAGGGTTTGATACGATATTCATTAATAAGTTCTTTAATACTTCTAACACACCCGTTGGAGGAGCGGCTTCAGATGTAGCAGCTTTTCCAAGACGTAATGTGATTGGGAAGAGAAAACTTCCGCATACTGCGACAACAGCACCAATAAAAGTTGTTAGCATATAAAGGATGATAACAATACGCATATTTTTTGCACCGTTGCTCTTAGAATTTGCTAAAGAAGCAATGACAAGTACAAATACAAGGATTGGGGCTACAGCACGAAGAGCACCAACAAATAAATCTCCAAGTAGAGCAAGCCCTGTTGCTTTTGGAGCAGCTACACCAAGAATAGCACCGATGATCAGACCGATTAAGATTCTTACGATCAGACTTAAGCTATTCCACTTTTGTAATAAGTTTTTCATTTTAAAAATTCCTTCTTTCATTATTTTTTTATTTTTAAGTGATATTTTGATACTTACATCATATTTTCTTAAAAATAAAGAATCAATCTTATTTATTATATTTACTTTTATTCCTTAAGTCAATACAAAATGTCTTTTTTACGGAAATGAATGTCTTTCTAGTGCGGACACACAAAAATCTTTTCACAATGAAATATTGACACTTTACGCATTTGATTTTACAATAAAACATAAGAGTATAGATCATAAGAGAAGACGTACAAAGTCTATACGGAAAGCGGAAAAGGAGAAAATAATGAAACAGGTAATATTAACAGGAGACAGACCAACGGGACGACTGCATGTTGGACATTATGTAGGATCTTTAAAAGAACGAGTGAGACTGCAGAATTCTGGTAAATTCGACGAAATTTATATCATGATCGCTGATGCCCAGGCATTAACAGATAATGCAGAACATCCAGAGAAAGTAAGACAGAACATTATGCAGGTAGCACTTGATTATCTTGCATGTGGGTTAGATCCAGAGAAAGTTAATATCTTTATTCAGTCTATGGTACCAGAACTTACAGAACTGTCTTTCTACTATATGAACTTAGTTACAGTTGCAAGAGTGCAGCGTAACCCAACAGTAAAAGCAGAGATCAAACAGAAGAATTTTGAAGCAAGCATTCCGGTTGGATTTTTCACATATCCGATTAGTCAGGCAGCAGATATCACTGCATTTAGAGCAACGGTCGTACCAGCAGGAGAAGATCAGATGCCAATGGTAGAGCAGTGCAAAGAGATCGTACACAAGTTTAACTCTGTATATGGAGAGACATTAACAGACCCACAGATCGTACTGCCAGACAATCAGGCATGTTTAAGACTTCCAGGAATCGACGGAAAAGCGAAGATGAGTAAATCTCTTGGAAACTGTATTTACTTATCTGATGAACCACAGGATATCAAGAAGAAAGTAATGTCCATGTTTACAGATCCAAATCATTTAAGGGTTGAAGATCCAGGACAGGTAGAAGGTAATCCAGTATTTATCTACTTAGATGCGTTCTGTAAACCAGAATACTTTGAAGAATTCTGGCCAGAATACAATAACTTAGATGAATTAAAAGCCCATTATCAGCGTGGAGGACTTGGAGATGTCAAGGTGAAGAAGTTCTTAAACAAAGTGCTTCAGGCAGAATTAGAACCAATCCGTGAGAGAAGAAAGATGTGGGAAGCAAAACTTCCAGAAGTTGCAGAGATTCTTCAGCAAGGAACAAAAGCCGCAAGAGCAAAAGCACAGGAAACAATGAAAGATGTGCGTCATGCGATGAGAATCGATTATTTTAATGAAGAAGGATTATTTTAATTTTAGATCATATATTTTTAAAGTAAAGCATGACAAAAGGGTCTGCCTATCCGTAGGATAGGCAGGCCCTTTTTTAACTTTATATCATAGGAAATTCCGATGGAATGCCACGATATAAAATACAAAAGAACAAGAAAAGGAGGTAGCAGCTTATAAAGAACAGGATGAAGATGTATTAAGTTACGCTTTATTCCCTCAGGTTGCTACAGAGTATTTTAAATATCGCGATGCACAGGAAAAGAAAGTTGATGTTACAGAAGGAAATGAAGAAGCATACCCTGTATAAAATATAGTTTGATAAACTGAATTTATTGAATATTATAAAAATGGTTATCTGTCTGCGACGCGCTCTCGCTCGACTCACACGTAGCTGTACTAAGCTCCTGAATGGTCTTTACGACCATCCACTCGCTAAGTGCAGACGTGTTCCTACGGTCGCCGACAGATAACCATTTTTATAATATTCAATAAATTCAGTGATCGAAACCACTAGTGGGTGTGTATGTTGAAGGTTAAAGCCTAACAATAAAAAGACCGCTCACAAATCTTGTGAGCGGTTGCTTTTCTGAAAAGAGAGGATTAAAAAATATATATGAAAAACTATGTTTTAAGTATATCAAAATCTCATCTTCATTCAATATACAAAGTATGAACAATTCTAAAGAAAGTATAAACAGTTCTAAAATATTTGGGAGTAAGTCTCTAGTTTAGTCTAATTTTATTATTATATTTTTTATGGTATAATATCTTTCATACAAAAAGGAAAACGAGGGAATTATGATGAGAATAAATATTGCAATATGTGATGATGAACAGAAATCTTTACAGATGATTCAGAAAGAATTATATCATATAGCTGACAAGTTAAAGATTGAAATTGAAACTTACGCTTATAAAGAGGGAAAGAAAGTATTAGATTTAATTTACAATGAAAAAGAAGATTTTGATGTTTTATTCCTAGACATTGATATGCCAGATGTTTCAGGACTTGAGGTTGCAAAAAAATTAAGACAGAAACATTTAGATATCATATTAATTTTTATTTCAGCACATGAACAGTATGTGTTTGAATCGATTGAATATAATCCATTTCGATATATTCGAAAAAACAGAATCGAAAAAGAATTAATGCCATGTTTGAAGGCAGCATACCAAAGACTTGAGGAAATGCAGGATTCTTATATGATTGTGAAAACAGAAGAAGCGGAAGTTCGAGTGAATCATTCAGATATTATGTATTATGAAACAACGGCAAGAAAGATTGGAATTCACTTAAAGAATGGAGAAGTATTACTTGTGCGGAAAACAATCAAGGAATTATACAAAGAATTAAATGATGAACATTTTATCAAAATTCATAGTGGCTGTGTTGCAAATGCTAAATATATTGGTAAATATTCGAATCATGATATTACATTGGATAATGGAGAGCAGTTGATCGTAAGCAGAACCAGAATAAAAAATGTGAAAATGACATTAATGAATTATTGGGGTAATCAGGTATGACAGTATTTTTTTGGATTATAGAATATATCGCAAGTTTTATTGAAATTCTTATGTGCTGTGTTTTTTGTGGAATTTTCCTGACAAAAGAGGAATTCAGTGATCGAAAATATTTGGCATTTGCAGGGTCAGCACTTAGTGCATTATTGATCGCAGGATTAAATAAAATAGAGATATTTTCATTTGTTAATTCCATACTCGTTTTATTTGTAATTATATTGTTTCAGCTGTTTTTATATAAAGCGAAAATAGGATTATGTATTGTATTTCCATTGATATATGCGGTAATTTTAGCTGCCATTGATTTTGCGGTTTCATATTTTTCAGCATTGATCTTACAAGTAGATGCAAACTATTTATTGAATCATCAAAATTTTTCAAGAATTTTGTGCATCTTGATGTCAAAGTTTCTGTTGATATTAACAGTAGTCACAATACGTAAGTTATTGAGAAAATCAATAATATTTATAAAAAAATATATAGTTATTATGTGTATTTATTCTGCGTTTCTATTAGTTTCACTTCATATTATGGTGGAATTGAATATAAAAAATAGAAGCCCTGAAACAGAATTGTTTCTTGTAATATTTTTTATTACTTCTATATCGATTGAACTTTTGGTGCTTTATTTTATCATAAAAACAGGAGAAAGTTATGAGCAACAGCAGAAAAATGAATTAATCGACATGAAAAATACCATGCTTCAAAAATCGTTAGATGAAACAGAGCAGGCATTTCAATTATGGCGAAGAAGTGTCCATGATTATAAAAATCATGTCATAGCATTACGACAACTTGCAGCAGATGAAAATATGGAAGGCATAAAAGAATACCTGAATTGTGAAAATGAATTAATTCAGAAAAAGATGTTTTACATAAAAACAGGAAATTCTGTTGTGGATGCAATTGTTAATACAAAACAAAGGTTGTCAGAGGAAAAAGGTATCACATTTATAGTAAATGCAGCAATTCCAAAGAAGTGTTGTGTAAGAGAAATAGATATGTCAAATATATTAGGGAATTTGATTGATAATGCCATGGAAGCAAGCCAAGGGGAAGAAGAACCATATATTGATCTGACAATCCGACAGGAGAAAACATTTCTTGTAATTAAGATCATCAATCAATATAGCAGAGATTTTTCTGAAAATTTAAAGACAACAAAGAAGAAGCAGGAGTTTCATGGAATAGGCATCAGAAGTGTAAAAAGCATTGTTACAAAATATGAAGGAGAGTTTTCGATTGATAAAAAAGGCACCGAGGTGGTTGTCAAAATATTGATTCCAAATTAAATAAAGGATATGAGTAAAATGTCGGCTAGATACCGGCATTTTTATTTTGTGCAAAATAATTTAGCGTTCTTTATGAAATAAAGATACAAAATAAACACAAAAACATACAAAATAAACAACATTTTATTTTAAATATAATTTACATGATAATATTTAATTGCGTAGTGGATAAGGCCTTAAAAAGTGCAAAAATGAAAATGGAATTCCATAAATAGTATTAGAGAAAAGGGGGAGAGAAAAGAGGTAATGAATATTATTGAATACGAATAAAAAATTAGCAGCTTTTTCTACTCATGAAGCATGTGGAAAAACGAATGTTGTAAAATATAAAGCCGAAATATTTTAAAATAATTTCAAAGTGGGGGCATATAGGGAGTGCTCCCACTTTGTATAAAAAGGAGCATATATGAAACGAATCGGGTGTATATTATTGATTTCAACAATTATATTAACAGGTTGTAAAACAGGAAATAAAAATAAGAATGATAAAGAAAATAAAACAGCCGTAGAAAATAGATTTGAGAAAAAAAATGAAAATATTGAAAATGTAAAAAAAGAGTCTAGCGGACAGATTTCTTTTGGATATCTTAATGAGAAGAAAGATGTCTATGAGTACAATGGAAAAGATGTAGAAATACCATTTTATCTGGAAAATCAGGGAAATAAAAATGAAAGTGTAGCAACGATAGGATTGTTATTGTTCGTTGATGGAAATATACAGGATTATAGAATAGAAGCAAATGGCAAAATACAAACAATGCAAAAAATCACATTAAAACCAAAAGAAAGAAAAGAGTTTAAACTGATATTTAAGCCAGTATCAGGTAAAAAAGGAGACAAAGTTGGAGTGATTCCAGCAACGATATGGAATCCAGACAGTTTACCAAATGAAAAAAATCCAAGTTGGGGAAATAATCAACAGTTAAGTGCGAACGTTCCATTAGAAATTAAAATGAAAAGTAATGGAACGAATCAATTAAAGGCAACGAAGAAACATGTAAAAGTAAGTGATATACCAGAAGAAATTTTAAACGATTGGAAAAATACATATGTAAGTGATGAATATGATTCTTTAGATACATCTGTAAACTTTGAGATGGAATCAAGTGTCAAGGACAAACAGATTTTATATGGAAAAAATAGAAAGGTTCCAATCACTTTGAAATTGTATGGTGGAGCAAGTGTGAATGAGAAGATTACAATTTTTATCAATAATAAACCAGTAAAAATTGATAAAAAAGATTATATAAAAGTGAAAACTCAAAAAGGGAAAATGATCACAGTTACTGCAAATTTAGATCTTTCAGGATATGACCGGATCAATTCAATTTATGCAATTGTTATGACGAGCGAAGGAGATTATAAAATACAGGATATTTCTAAAACGGACAGTTTACTCTTGATCAATAAGTAAATAGATAAGTAGAGGTAGGAATCAATGAAGAAAATAATTGTTTGTATGATCTGCATTTGTATTGCACTGGCAGGGTGCGGGAAAGAAAAAAGTGTAGTGAAAGAAAAGAAACAAAAAGAAGTTTTACGCTTAACAACAAAAGGAAAAGAATTGGTTTTGAAAAATCTGATGAATTATAAAGTTGTGAATAAATATAAACTAGGTAAAAAACAGTGTACAGGTTCTATCATAGAACTTGATCAAGGATATTGCGTACAAATTTATGAAGCAAACAGGGAATTGAAAAATCAAGTAATTCAGGGTGCTGTGGTAGAAGATACACCAGATGAAAGTGAAATTGTAAAGGCTTCTATAAAACTCTTTGATAAAAAGCTCAAAGAAACAGATACCGTTGATATTACTAGATTGGCAAAAGAAAGAAAAGATGAAGATTTTTTAATGACCAGTTTTACAGTAAGTCCAGATGGTACGAAGATTGCATGGAATACTGGAGAAAACATCTTGTGTTATAACAGAGAAACAAAGAAATTTACAAAATACAACCAGATTACGAAGAAAGATATTACAGCAGAAAATATTATATTTGCAGGAAATGATAAGTTAGCATTTTATGGAACGAAGGGAGAAAGTGAAGAAGATACTTGTTATGGATATTTCGATTTAAAGAATAAAAAAATACATACATTTATTGAGAAAAAATATGAAGCTTTTTCTTTAAATGTAGATAAGAGATATATTTGGATCAATGATGGAGAAAATCCAAATACGAAAACAGCAAGTGGAAAAGTACCAGTCATAGATACCAAGACAGGGAAAAATCATTTGGTTCATCTTGATGGTATTGAGAGTGCAAAAGCAAGGATCACAGAAGATGGAAAATATATGATTGCAGCCAGTCAGACAGATGAAAAAAGTTTCCGTGTAAGGCAATATGATATTAAAAATGAAAAGGTTTTGAAGGAAAAGAAATACGATTTTCATAAATCCGTTCATGTCAATGACATTATTTCCATCAATAACGGAAAATCATATGGAATTATTTATAGTACGGATCAAGGAGATAAATTAGAAGAGTTTGAATTGCGATAATCATTGGAGAAAATTATGAAATTATTGTTAGATCATGTAAGTAAAAAATATGGGAACAAATATGCACTAAAAGATTTGAATATAGAATTTAGCGATGGTGTTTATGGCATTTTAGGAGCAAATGGTGCTGGAAAAACGACTTTGATCAGTATCATTACAGGAATTCTGCAGCAAACATCTGGACAGGTAAAACTTGATGGCAGTGATATAAAAGATATGGGAACAAAATATCTGGATAAAATAGGATATCTTCCACAATATCCGCAGTTTTATCCAAACTTTCGGGTTAAAGAATTTCTTATGTATATGTGTAGTATCAAAGACATTCCACAGAAGAAAGCAAAAGAAATCTTGCCAGAGATTATGGAAGAAGTAAATCTTTGTGATCACATGAATAAGAAAATCAAAGAACTATCCGGAGGAATGAGACAAAGACTTGGAATTGCGCAGGCAATCTTAAATGATCCCAAAATTTTGATTTTAGATGAGCCAACTGCAGGACTTGATCCGGGAGAGCGAATCAGATTCCGAAATATTATCTCTAATATAGCCAAAAACAGAATGGTGCTTATTTCTACACATATCGTATCAGATATAGAATATATTGCAAATCAGGTTGTGATTCTACAAGAGGGAAAACTTAACAGGATGGGTACCGTAGAAGGACTGTGCAATGATATTCAGGGAAGTGTCTGGAAAGTCAATGTAGATGAAATGACTGCAGAAGAATTGATGAAAAATTATTTGACATCCAATATAAAAAGAGTTGATGAAAATGTACTTATGCGGATCATTAGCAAGAACAAACCGATAAAAAATGCCAGAATGTCAGAACCGCAGTTAGAAGATGTGTTTTTAACAGTATTTTGTGAGCAGGCAGGGATATAATATGAAAATTGTATTATTTGAATTTCGGAAAAATATTTTAAGAAAAACGATCATCATACCAATGGTCATTTTGCTGATCGTGAATGTAATGGTAATTTATGCACAGTACCGATTTCAAAATGATCCATTTTCCAGTGAGGTTAATCGGTATCATTCATCTGCTAGAGAATGGGAGTATTATAAAGAATTACATGCACAATTTGACGGTGAAATAACGGAAGAAAAACAGGATAAGATCATTAAACTCTATGATAATTTGAAAGAAAAAATAGACAATGCTGACTATCAAAAAGGATATACAAAGAGTGCAGGGACGGGATATATTTTTGGCGATTATTCGCTGATTGAAACAAATTTTTATCAACCGATCAAAAATTTAGTTTCCTATGCTGAGAAAAATAAGAAACTGGTAGATCAGGCAAAAGAAAATATAAAGTTTTATAAAAAAGCAGACAATCGATATGAACTTAAGAAGAATCAACATATTGTAAAGAAATATCAAGATAGAGTGATCTATGATTTTTATGATACAACAGGATTTCAGAAACTGCTTGATTATAATTTTTCAGATGTGATTCTCATGATTTTTTTGTTTTTATGTGCTTTGCCATTATTTTATCAAGAACAAATCTATGGGATGGAAGATATGATTCTGGCGACCAAAAAAGGCAGAAAAACATATGTTGCAGGGAAGTATATTTCAGTGATAGCAGTAATTATAATGTGTACGGTAGTGATTGCGTGTGTGAATTATATTGTATTTTACATAACTTACGGGCTGAAAGGATCTCAAATGCCCATATATGCATTAGAAGAATTCCAATATTCACCATATAATTTGACATTACTGCAGGCATATTTTGCTATACAGGGACTAAAATGTATGGCTTTCATTGTTGTAAGCACATTGATGTGTCTGATATCCAATATGACAAAAAACACAATGATGTTGTTTATCATATTTATTGGAGTGACTGTATTTGGATTATATTGTAGTGGATATATTTGTAGCGACAATGTACAAAAAGTAGTGATTGCAATTGCTAGTCCATTTTCATTGTTCAAAGGTTTTAATATTTTTAAATCACTGTATGAATTAGATTTGTTTGGTAACTTTGAATTAAGGATTAATGTTTGTATTGTAATACAGGTGATTTTTGAAGTGTTGCTGATCTGTATTTCTTACTATAGATATAAACATTCTAGCAACAGAAAGGAAAGCGTCAGGTAGAAAATATGTTGATGCAGGAAATTTATAAATTGTTTACAAAACAGAAAATATGGATATTTATTATGATTCTGCTGGCTGTAAGAATGGTATCTGTTTGTATAACTGGGTATGATTCTCATTATATGATCGATGAAAATGAAAAGTATTATAATGAATATCTGAAAAAATATGAGGGAAAGATCACAGATGCGAAACAAAAAGAGATAGAGAAAGAATATAAAAAGATAAATTCATCTAGTAATGAATTATTAGCATCTGAACAGAAAAATAAAGCATTTCAGGTGATTTATGACCAGTTTACATATGAGAAAGAAAAAGGCAGTGGATATATTTTAGAGACTAGAGGATGGCAAAGCATTTTAGAACATGATAGTTTAGATTTTTCCTTAATTATCTGTATTATCATTGTTATGACAGCACTTTGGGGAAATGAATATGAAACACAAATGGACATGATGTTAAGGTCTTGTAAAAAAGGAAAATATCAGACTCCGTTTGCTAAAGTAGTGTTAGGAGGTATTCTTTCGGTCGTATTATCAGCAATATTTCAACTCATTCAGATGATATACCTGGCAGGAAGCGTAGGATTTTCCCACGGGAATTATTCAATCCAGAGTTTGAAATTCTTTCAAAATTCTTCCTATCATATAACACTCAGATCTGCTGTAGTCACGATATTTATCATGAGATTGATTGGGGCAGTTCTGCTTTCTTTTATGATAATGTTAATAAACATATGGATCAAAAGAAAAACAATTAGCATGATCATAAGTATAGCAGCAATTGTACTGACATCGATCATCTTTCGAAGTGGCTCTATGATTTATGAGTTACCTTTACCATTAGGACCATTAAAAGCAGCAGGATATTTATGGGCATCTCAATTTGACGGTCAGTATGTTGGAAGCAAATTGGTCAAAGTCTGTACATTCAAAGAAATATCTCATGGAAGTTTTATAGCAGTCAATGCTATGTGTTTGGGTGAAATAATAATATTAGGTGTTTTATGTGTTATCTTTTTTTCAAAATGGAGAATAAAGAAAATTCATATTTATAAAAAGATGATGAGAATCATAACATTATGTTTCATTGCATCAACTTTATTTGCTACAGGATGCAGCAAAAGTACGAATCATAGGGAAGTTAGAGTTTCTATAAGCAAAGAAGATACGCAGGAAAAGGCAATATGGAATGGAAAAACGATCGAAATAGATGAGGATAATAACAATATTATATATACAGATGAAAGCGGAAAAAAGGAAAATCTTATCAGAGATGTATTTCCATCAAAATTAACAATTCAAAAGATATTTATATATGGAAATGAGTGTTACTATCTTTCTGAAAATGATGAGAGCAATGGCATATGTGTCAGGAAAATTAATCTTAAAAATTTTGATAACACGTTAGTCTATGATTCCACAGATGAAAATATCGAAAACTATTTTGGAATGATACAGAAACAAAAACAGTATGAGGAATATTTTAATGATGCAGAAGATACAAAATGGTTTTTTGTAGCAGATGGGTATATTTATTGGAAAAAGAAATATTATATTGCACAGGTCGATATAAAAAGTGGAAAGAAGAAGATTATTGCGGAGGGGGTATCAGATGACAAGATTACATATACAAAAGGAATATTAAGATATGTCGATGCAGATGGAAATACAAAAATATCTGGATGCAGATAGAAAGCAGAATCATTCTGCGAACACTTTTGCTATAACTTAAAACTATAACAAACCGCTAAATATATATATTTGAAATGATGATTTTGAAATGATATACTATATACAACTTAAAAAACAAGGCAAAAAGGAGACGACAGAAAATGAGTAAATTACAAGAGCCATTTCGATATGATTATGTAGGAAGCTTTTTAAGAACAGAAGAATTAAAGAAAGCAACAACACAATATAACGAAAACAAGATCACAAAAGAAGTATACGATAACATCGTAAATGAAGAGATTGCAAAATTAGTAGCAAAACAAAAAGAATTAGGATATCATGTGATTACGGACGGAGAGTTCAGAAGAACTTACTGGCATTTAGATTTTATGTGGGGATTTGAAGGTGTAGCACACGAACAGACAGGAAGTGGAGTACAGTTCGATGGAGAATTAGCTTCTTTAGAAGACACTTATCTGGTAGGAAAGATCAAAGCGAAAAAGCATCCATTTGTAGAATATTTCAGATATTTAAAACAGTTTGAAGATGAAAATACAATTGCAAAATATACAATTCCTGCACCAGCACAGATGTTTCAGCAAATGATCGTTCCAACAAACATTGAAACGACAAGAAAATATTATGCGACAAATGAAGAATTGATTCAGGATATTGGTGTTGCATATCAGGATGTGATCAAACAGTTCTATAAGGCAGGATGCCGTAATCTTCAGTTAGATGACTGTACTTGGGGAGCGATCGTGGGAGATGCTGCGAAACAAAGATATAAAGCATTAGGAATTGATCTTGAAGATGTGAAGAAACAGCTGCTTACTGTGAACAACCTTGCATTAGAAGGAAGACCAGAAGATATGGTAATTACATCCCATATCTGTCGTGGAAATTATCATTCTACATTCTTCACAAGTGGTCCATATGATACAGTTGCAGACTATGTATTTGCAAAAGAAAATGTTGATGCACTTTTCCTTGAATATGATGATGAAAGATCTGGAGGATTTGCACCACTTAAGAAAGTATCAGAAGACAAGAAAGTTGTCCTTGGTCTGATCACGACAAAGAAACCAGATCTTGAAGACAAAGAAAAAGTGATCAACAGAATCAGACAGGCAGCAAAATACATTCCTTTGGAAAGACTATGCCTAAGCCCACAGTGTGGATTTGCTTCTTGTGCAATCGGTAATAAATTAACAGAAGAAGAACAGTGGGCAAAACTAAAATTAGTGAAAGAAATTGCTGAGGAAGTCTGGGGAGAATAAGATTAGATCTTAATACTCCACAGAAACCAGAAATAACCCTTGAGGCGGTGCAGTAATCCCTGCATCGCTTCTTTTTGTACTTTCCAGTGCTTTTGTAATATCCTCTGGTTTTATTTTTCCACATCCAACTTCTACTAAAGTTCCAGTAAGAATCCGGACCATGTTATGAAGGAAGCCATTTCCTGTATAAGAGATCTGGATTTCTTTTTTTGTCTTTTTGATCTCGATGTTATAGATAGTACGGACGGTAGATTTCTTCGTTTTCTTAATTGAAGAAAATCCTTTAAAATCATGCGTTCCGATCAGTAATAATGCAGCTTCTTCCATCTTTTTGATATCCAAAGTTTCCGGGAAATACCAAAGGTATTTACGTTCAAAAACATTCGATACACCAGGAATTGCAATTCGGTAAAGATAAGTTTTCTCTTTCGCATTTAAACGACTGTGAAAACGTTCGGAAGCTTCAGAAACTTCCACAATACCGATATCAGATGGAAGATATTTGGTAAGATAGTTTTTGATCTCATTAACAGACATCATACAGTCTGTATGGAAATTGGCAACCTGACCATAAGCATGAACACCAGCATCGGTACGGCCAGATCCATTGATATTGACATTTTCTCCAGTCATCTTTGATAAAACAGACTCTAATTTTCCTTGAATCGTATTCGCATTGGAATCACCGCCAAGCCTCTGCCAGCCCTGATAGCGGGAACCATCATATTCAATTGTTAATCTGATATTACGTTTCATATATGTATAAATCCTCGTATTATATAGTAGTAGTGTTTAGAGACCCTCTCCAAGGTCTTTATTACTATTAAGTCATAGTCTTTTCTTTACCTTTTCTACAGGTTCGACTATGATATTTAAGATGCTGTGGATTGGTTCATTTTTCCTACCACTTGATGGTTTACGAAAGGCTCCAACCACAGTCTCTTTGTTCATTTGTTAATCAGTTAGATACCGCATGACGGTTTATTTAGAACGAGGTTACAATCACAAGGAGCACCCTGTGGTTCTAAAACAGCATTCATATATTTCAAAGGAGATTTTTTATGATTTACGTAGGAATTGATGTTGCAAAAGATAAGCATGACTGCTTTATCACTAACTTTGATGGAGAAGTGTTATTTAAAGCATTTACCATTGCTAACAACCTGGATGGTTTCAATGATCTTTATCAAAAGATTGTATCCGTTACGGAAGATATAACCAAAGTAAAAGTAGGACTGGAAGCCACCGGACACTATAGTTACAATCTCTTAGGATATCTCATTGATAAAAGTTTGCCCACCTATGTTATCAATCCGTTACATACTAATCTGTACAGAAAAAGTCTAAGCCTTAGACAGACGAAAACGGATAAAGTAGATGCCCGCACGATTGCTTCTATGCTAATGTCTGACGTGAACTTAAAGTCCTACTCAGACATATCTTATCACAACGAAGAACTAAAGTCATTAACCCGTTACCGTTTTGATAAAGTAAAAGAACGTGCTAAGTTAAAGTCTTCCGTTTCAAGACTTGTCTGTATCTTATTTCCTGAATTAGAAAAGTTAGTTCCAACACTTCATATGGCATCAGTTTACGCAATGCTTTCTGAATTTCCCGGTGCTAAACAAGTAGCAGACGCTCATCTTACCAGACTTACCAATCTGCTTTCTGAATCATCAAAGGGGCGATATGGTAAAGAAACAGCTATTGCTTTTAGAAATGCTGCAAGAACCTCAATAGGTTCAAATATGCCAGCAAAATCATTAGAATTAAAGCATACCATCAAGCTGATCCGGGAACTCACATCTGATATTGATGAAATTGAACATGAAATCAAACTCATTATGGATGAAATCAATTCTCCGATTCTTAGCATCCCTGGAATCAATTACCGTATGGGAGCTATGATCATTGCCGAAATCGGCGATTTCAACCGTTTTGATTCTCCTGATAAAATCTTGGCTTATGCCGGATTATCTCCTTCTACATACCAGTCAGGACAACTTGATGGCGCATACTCCCACATGGAAAAGCGTGGTTCCAGATATCTACGATATGCCTTATACAACGCAGCCAAATATGTCTGTCACTGGGATCCAACATTCGCTGAATATCTGGCAAAGAAACGAGCCGAAGGCAAACATTACAATGTTGCCATATCTCATGCCGTCAAAAAGTTGGTTCGAGTTATTTACCATCTCGAGAAAACCAACCAGCAATACATCAAAGCTGCTTAAGTTTTTCTAATTCAATACTCCTTTTTTTGAGCACCAGCAACGATGCTCTTTTTGTCATGCAGTTTTCAAGGTTCAAAGAACTCTAACTGAGTTCAATATATATCTAAAATACATTTCTGTACTTTATTCAAAAAAGTTCATTTTTAGACTTGACTTTTAATAGTTAGTCTTTCGTTGTAAAGATATGGTTGTTGTAAAACAGATTTATTATAACGAATTTCTTAAAAAGTGGCAATAAATAAAAAAGAGAGGCGGTAGTTTACTATATATGGTAAAATTAAGATAAAACGCGGTGAAGGTAGAGAAAGAAAGGATAGGTTATCATGGAAATCAATCAAATGTTAAAAAGACAAGAACATTTTTTTCAAAGTCAGAAGACAAAGAAATACGAATTTCGAAAGAAAGCATTATTGCGCTTGGAATGTGCGATCAAACAACATGAAGAAGATATGGAACATGCATTATATAAAGATTTAGGGAAATCATCTTTTGAGTCCTATATGGCAGAGATTGGCATGGTAAAAAGTGAACTTTCTTATGCAAAGAAGCATCTAAAAAAATGGATGAAAACAGAGCAGGTAAAAACACCGCTTGCCCAGTTTCCATCCCAAAGTTATAAGATCAAAGAACCACTCGGAAAGGTGTTGATCATAGCCCCATGGAATTATCCAATTCTTTTATCCTTACAGCCGCTGATCGGAGCGATCGCAGCAGGAAATTGTTGTGTTTTAAAACCATCTGAACACGCACCACATTGTGCCAGTCTTTTAAAGAAGATGATTGGAGAAGTTTTCCCTTCTCATTACGTTGCTGTGATCAATGGAGGAGTAGAAATCAGTGAAAAACTTCTGGAACAGTCATTTGATCATATTTTCTATACTGGTGGAGAACGAGTTGGAAAGATCGTGATGGAAAAAGCATCGAGACATTTAACACCAGTGACTTTGGAATTAGGTGGAAAAAGTCCATGCATTGTAGAAGAAAGTGCCAATATTAAGTTGGCAGCAAAACGAATTGTTTTTGGAAAATTTTTAAACAGTGGGCAGACCTGTGTTGCGCCAGATTACATTTTCGTAGATAAAAAAGCAGAAAGTGAACTGATCTTCTACTTAAAATACTGGATCAATAAAATGATCGGGGAACATCCTTTGTCGAATAAAGATTATTCATCTATGATAAATCCGAGACATTATCAGCGCATTATGGAATTGATGAAACATGAAAAGATCGTTGAAGGCGGTTATGGAGATATAAGACTTCGAAAGATCACCCCAACGATACTTGTGAATGTAAAAGAAGAATCCACGGTGATGCAGGAAGAGATTTTTGGTCCATTACTTCCTATAATGACATATGACAAATTAGAAGATGCAGTTTCGTATATCAGAGATCATAACAAGCCTTTGGCATTGTATTTATTTACAGAAAATGATAAAGTAGAACAAGATGTACTTTCACAGTTGTCTTTTGGCGGTGGCTGTATCAATGATACGATCATCCACCTTGCAACTCCATATCTAGGATTTGGAGGAGTTGGGAATAGCGGAATGGGGTCTTATCATGGGAAGAAAAGTTTTGATACATTTACGCATGAAAAGAGTATCATAAAGAAATCAGATAAGATTGATATTCCAGTTCGTTATATGCCATATAACAAAGCTAAAGAACAATTGATGAAATTTTTTCTAAAATTATAAGATAAAGGAGCAACTTTTATGGAATTTACAAATGTATTACCAGGAGTGAAATTGGTAAAACAAGATGAAGCTGGGAATGAGGAAGAACTTTTTGTTTCACAAAATGATCATGTGATCGTAAAGACATTAAATGGAAGAGAGATCAAAGGTATTTTTATGCAGATTGAATTTGCAAGATGCTTAGAAGAAGATGACATTGTACATGTGCATAAAGACAACGGGGAAAATGAGGGAATCCCATTTGACACGATCGATGATATCATTAAGGGTTAAGAAAGAAATAGAGGATGAATTTATATGGGAAATCCAAATGATACTATATAATCTTCTAGTATATAAAACAAATAAAAAAGAGATGGAATACGAAACATGAATTTCATGATGGATTTTTTGCAAAACGCTGATCCGCCATGAAATTCAATCGTTTTCGTATTCCATCTCTTTTTTATTTGTTTTATATACATGAAGGTTATAGAATACCATTAAGATATGTGATAAGAAAACAAAAAAGTTAAAGTGTATGATATACGTCACCTTTTAAGGTTTTCCATAAAAACGTCTTATCTTCATAAATCATATACCCATGTTCGGATCCTTCTTTTGGAATAGACACAGATCCTGGATTTAAATATAAAAAGTTATCATATTCTTCCCAGGCTGGGATATGGGTATGGCCAGTCAACAGAATATCTCCTTTATGTAATTTTGGAGGATTTGCTGGAGAGTTTATGTGCCCGTGGGTTGCGTAGATGGTTTGTCCATCGATGTATAGGATACAGGATTCGCTTAGGACAGGGAAGTTTAGTACCATCTGGTCGACTTCGGCTTCGCAGTTTCCTCTGACACAGATCAATTGGTCGCTGATAGCGTTTAGCATTTCGATGACTTGTTTTGGTGCGTAATCTTTAGGAAGGTCATTTCTTGGGCCATGATAAAGTAAATCTCCTAAAAGAAGTAGTTTATCAGGCTGTTCTTGTTTATATGCTTCGATTAATTGTTTACAGTAAAAAGCAGATCCGTGAATATCGGATGCGATCATTAATTTCATATGTAAATACCTCAATTCTGTAAAAATACGATAAAATATCTTTATTCCAGTATACCACAAAATATGTTAAAATGGTCGGGATAATAAATTTGAGATGACAATTTTAGAAAGGTTTAAATAATAAAATGAAACGATTAGTATTAGCAGAAAAGCCTTCGGTTGGGCGTGATATTGCGAGAGTTCTTGGTTGTAAGAAGGAAACGCATAGTTATATCGAAGGAAATGATCATATTGTAACGTGGGCATTAGGGCATTTAGTATCTCTGGCGGATCCTGAGCAGTATGGAAAGGAATACAAAGAGTGGAATATGGATGTCCTTCCAATGATGCCAAAACATTGGAAATTAACAGTGTTAAAGAAGACATCCAAACAATTCCAGACAGTAAAGAAATTACTCCTTCGAAATGATATCAAAGATGTGATCATTGCAACCGATGCAGGAAGAGAAGGAGAATTAGTTGCCAGATGGATCTTACAGATGTCTGGAAATAAGAAACCAATCTACCGTTTGTGGATATCTTCGGTAACAGACAAAGCGATCAAAGATGGTTTTGCACATTTAAAACCGGGAAAAGAATATGATGATCTCTTCCGTGCAGCAAGATCAAGAGCTGAAGCAGACTGGTTAGTCGGGATCAATGCGACAAGAGCTTTGACATGTAAATACAATGCTCAGTTATCTTGTGGGCGTGTGCAGACCCCAACTTTGGCAATGATCATGAACCGAGAGCAGGAAATTAAGAGTTTCAAACCGCAGAAATATTACGGTTATAAGATTTTTGCAACAGGAATGAAATTCACATGGGAGAATCAGAAAGGAAATCAGAGAATTTCTGACAAGAAATGGGCAGAGGAACTTGGTAAGAAATTAAGAGGTCATGATCTTGTGATCACGGAGGTTTCAAAAAAAGAGAAAAAGAACTATGCTCCAGAACTTTATGATCTGACAACTTTGCAGAAAGAAGCGAGTAAACGTTATGGCTTTTCACCAAAACAGACATTAAATATCATGCAGAGTCTTTATGAGCATCACAAAGTATTGACATATCCAAGAACAGATTCTAGATATTTGACCAATGACATGACAGACACATTAAAAGACAGGATCAAAGCATGTCAGAATGGATCATATAAAAAGGCAGCAGCAACGTTATTAAGAAAAGAAATCAAAGCAAGCAGCCGTTTTATCAATGATAAAAAAGTATCTGACCATCATGCGATCATTCCAACAGAGCAGTATGCATCCTTGACAAGTTTTAGTTCCGATGAACGAAAGATCTATGATATGGTTGTTGCAAGATTTTTAGCTGTTTTATCAGCACCAGCAATTTCTGAACAACTCTCTGTGAAAGCAAGCATAAATGGAGAACTTTTCCGTGCAAAAGCAGAGAATATCAAACAGCTGGGATGGAGAGAACTCTACGAAGAGGAAACTCAAACAAAAGACACGATCAAAGCAGGAAATATCCCAGTCAAAGGAAAAGAATATCCGGTTGGAACGATTTCCATGACAGAAGGAACAACGAATCCACCAGGGCGTTACACAGAAGGAACATTGATCGATCAGATGGATAAAAAAGGACTTGGAACGGTTGCGACAAGAGCCGATATCATTGATAAGTTATTTAACAGTTATCTTCTTGAGAAAAAAGGAAATGAAATCCATATCACATCCAAAGGAAAACAATTGTTAGAACTTGTTCCAGAAGATCTAAAAAAAGCAGAGTTAACCGCCGACTGGGAGAAGAAACTGACAGCAATCTCTAAAGGAAAACAAAATGATCAGAAATTTATGAGAGAAATCTCAGACTATACACAGGCATTGATCAATGATATTAAAACATCGGATGGTAAATTTAGACATGATAATGTTACAAGACACCGCTGCCCGGAATGTGGAAAATTTTTATTGGAAGTCAATGGAAAACACGGAAAACGTCTAGTATGTCAGGACCGTATCTGTGGATATAAAAAGACGATCTCAAAAGTCACAAACGCCAGATGTCCCGTATGCCACAAGAAGATGGAGATGGTCGGAGAAGGTGAAGGACAGAAGTTTGTATGTGTTTGCGGGTATAAAGAAAAACTGTCTGCATTTAAACAAAGAAAAGAAAAACAAGGTTCTGGAATGAGTAAAAAAGAAGTGAACAGATATTTGAAAAAACAGCAAAAAGAAGCACAGGAGCCGATCAATAATGCATTTGCGGAGGCTTTTTCGAAGATAAAACTATAAAGTAGCATTATCTTAAAACATAAGATTTCACAGGCTTTCCTACAGGATTATATTCGGATTGCTGGTCATAATATTGAATCAATCCATCCAATTCTTTTGCAACAGTTTTCTGCAATATATCAACAGAGGTGATCTGTGAAAGATATGGAAGGTTATCAAAGTGTTCCCGATATTTTTCATCTCCGCCAGTAAAGAAATGTTCCATTGGGGTTGCGAGCCGTTGTGCGTAGGCGCAATAACGTACTTGATGATGTTCTAAGATGTATTCTTCTTGACGGATTTTGCGTCCAACCAGAAAGTTTACAGGTTCTGTATTGGCTGGGTTGGATGTCATTTTTACAAGCAGAGATTGGAAGAAAGAAGCATCTAAGATATTCTTTAAATGTAGATATTCATAAACCAGATCTTCGATGGCAATGACTTTTGAGGAAAATTCAAAAGGATTCTGGACTAAAATCTGGTTAGCACCAAAAGTTGTTGCAATTCCGTTTTGGAATACAAAGAGCTTTTCTGGATTCCTGTGAACGTCTTCATAAGATTGCCCATTTTCTACTCTGGATGCCTTTGAATCAACGACAGCGACAATGCCGTTTTTTGCTTTGAAAATGCCGGTAAATGACATGATAAAATTCCTCATTTCTGTTAGAATATTCCCGAAGGATCAGGAATCATCGGGAATTTTTAAGATCATTATAGCAAAAAAATCATAAAAAGAATACATTGAACGCAAAACACAGAAATGATATACTATGTTTAATAAAGTCAAAAAGGAGAAAATCAATGATTAGAATTGGTATTATGGGTTATGGTAACCTTGGACGCGGAATTGAATGCGCGATCAAACAGAATGACGATTTGGAGCTTGCAGCTGTATTTACAAGAAGAGATCCAGCGGCAGTCAGCATTTTAACAGAAGGTGCAGCTGTATGTAATGTCAAAGATGTAGAAGAGTGGAAAGATAAGATTGATGTTTTAATGTTATGTGGAGGAAGTGCAACAGACCTTCCTGTTCAGACACCAGAATATGCCAAATTATTTAACGTGGTAGACAGCTTTGATACACACGCAAGAATTCCAGAACATTTTGCAAATGTAGATAAAGCAGCGAAAGAATATGGACATGTTGGAGTCATCTCTGTAGGTTGGGATCCAGGAATGTTCTCTTTAAATAGAATGTATGCAAACGCGATCCTTCCAGAAGGAAAAGATTATACATTCTGGGGAAAAGGAGTCAGCCAGGGACACTCTGATGCGATCCGTCGTGTGGAAGGTGTCAAAGACGGTAAACAGTACACAATTCCTGTAGAAGCAGCTTTAGAAGCAGTTCGTAATGGGGAAGATCCAGAACTTACAACAAGACAGAAGCATACAAGAGAATGCTTTGTAGTACTTGAAGAAGGTGCAGATGCGAAGAAAGTTGAAGAAGAGATCAAGACAATGCCGAATTACTTCTCAGACTATGATACAACTGTACATTTCATCAGTCAGGAAGAATTAGATCGTGACCACAGCAAGATCCCTCATGGTGGATTTGTATTAAGAAGTGGATGTACAGGATGGGAAAAAGAAAACAAACATATCATTGAGTACAGCTTAAAATTAGATTCTAATCCAGAATTTACATCAAGTGTTTTAGTTGCATATGCAAGAGCTGCATATAAGCTTTCCAAAGAAGGACAGAGTGGATGTAAGACTGTATTTGATATCGCACCAGCATATTTAAGTGCGAAATCAGGAGACGAATTAAGAGCTTCTTTGTTATAAAAATATGAAGAATTAATCATTCAATAAAATGATTATAAAATATTTCTAAACTGCCTTGATTTCATGTAGGAGGAACGATATAATCATCTACATGTTACAGAGAAAGAAGGGAGATATTTATGTATCCATACGGTTATGGTTATTATTTTGACCCAACGTATATTTTGATCATCATCGGAGTGATCATCACAATGATCGCATCTTCCAAGATGAATTCAACGTTTCGAAGATATTCAAGAGTCCGTTGTCATTGCGGACTGACAGGTTCTCAGGCTGCTGAACGTATTTTAAACCAGGCAGGAATTTACGATGTTTCGGTAGAACGTGTCAGCGGGAATCTTACAGATCATTATGATCCAAAGAATAAAGTATTAAGATTATCAGATGCAACTTATGGATCTGATTCGATCGCAGCGATCGGTGTTGCAGCCCATGAGTGTGGGCATGCTGTACAGCATCAGCAAGGATATGCACCATTGAAGATTCGTGGGGCTATGGTTCCAGCTGTGAATCTTGGATCCAATCTTTCCTGGTTGTTTATTCTAGGTGGAGTGATCCTTGGAATGAATCAGACATTATTGAATGTTGGAATTTTATTATTTTCATTAGCAGTGATCTTTCAATTAGTAACACTTCCGGTGGAATTTAATGCCTCTTCAAGAGCGTTACGAATTCTTGGAAGTACAGGGATCATGTACGAAGATGAAGTGGGGCAGACAAGGAAGGTTTTATCAGCAGCTGCACTGACATATGTAGCAGGTGCAGCATCAGCACTTCTGAGCTTGCTTCGTCTGGTCATTTTATTTGGTGGAAGAGATAACGACTAAAATCATAAGGTTAGGGAAAATCCTGCAATGCAGGATTTTTTCTTTTCAAAGAAAATTATAATATAAGGATTAAGACTATTAAAGAAATAAGAGGAAATATATGGCAGGAAAATTTTACGCAGTAAAAAAAGGAAGAAAACCAGGAATCTATATGTCATGGGATGCATGTAAAGCACAGGTCATGGGATTCCCAAATGCAAGATACAAAGGATTTAAGACAAAGGCAGAAGCAGAAGCGTTCTTAAATCCCGATGCAAATGAATTGATGCAGATTGATGAAGATACATTAGTTGCATATGTTGATGGAAGTTATGATCATTCTCAGAAGAGATTTTCTTATGGTATGGTATTAATGCATGATGGGGTAGAACGTTATTTTGCATATCCTTATGCGGATGAAGAATTAGCAACCATGCGCAATGTAGCAGGTGAGATCAAAGGTTCTGAAGCGGCCATGCGTTTTGCAAAAGAAAATGGCTATAAAAAGCTGGTGATTCATTATGATTATGAAGGGATCCAGAAATGGTGCACAGGAGAATGGGCAGCGAAAAAAGAAGGAACACAGGCGTATCAACGAATTTATGAAGAAATGAAACAGTATGTGCAAATTAAGTTCGTGAAAGTGAAAGGGCATTCTAATGATAAATATAATGATTATGCTGATATGTTAGCAAAATCTGCATTAGGAATCGGGGATGGCAGCTTTGAGAAAAAAGAAGATCAGGAATGGATCAAAGTTAGATAATGAGGAATGATATCTTCATAAGTGCCATCTTTTAATAAAAATCCTTTTGGAATGATACCAAGCTGGATAAATCCAAGTTTTTTGTATAGATGTAAAGCTGCCTTATTACTTGCAACAACTGCATTAAACTGAAGGATCTTAAAATCAAATTCAGGAGCGCGTTTTACACAGTCAGTGACCAGGAATTCACCAATCTGTTTTCCTCTGCGAGCAGAAGAAACCGCATAACTTGCATTACAGATATGGCCGCATCTTCCAACATTATTTGGATGTAAAATATAAAGTCCGACAATTTCATTTGTATCAGAATCAACAGCGATCCCGGTATATGTCTGTTCTTCAAAGAAAGCAAGACCACTTTCATGATCTAAGTCATCTAACTGAGGAAAGGCAACGCCGTCGTCAACAACTTCGTTCCAGATCTTGACTGCTGCATCTGTATCATCGGGTTCAAATTTTCGGATTTCAATCATTGTTAGTTACCTCGTTGTTTTCTTTTTATGATAACATGAATTTAATAAAATTACCAAAAATAAAAATATTTCTTGAAAAATCATCATATTTATTGTAATATAATATAGCTTGTGTACCAGTAACTCAGTGGATAGAGTGGCAGCCTCCGAAGCTGTTGGCCGCGGGTTCGACTCCCGCCTGGTGCATACTTTATCTAGATAAAATCAACGAATACAATTTAATATCGTCTTATAAGAGACTATAGATTTTACTGTTTCTGATTACTAAACAGCAGGTCTATTGTCTCTTTTTTGTTATTAAGGAGGAATCATTTTACGGATCAGACGTATATGAAAGAAAAACCAATTTTACCATTATTACTATCAATGGCTCTGCCAATGGTAATCTCAATGTTTGTAAACTCATTGTATAACATCATTGACAGTATTTTCGTTGCCAAGATCAGTGAAGATGCAATGACCGCATTATCTCTTGTATATCCAGTACAGAATCTGATCAACTCAATTGCGGTTGGATTCGGTGTTGGAATTAATGCAGTCATTGCCATGTTTCTTGGTGCAGGAAAAGCAAAGGAAGCCGATAAAACTGCAACTCAGGGATTATTTTTAAATGTCATTCATGGAATTCTGCTTACAATCGTTGGATTAATGATCATGCCATCATTTCTTGCAATGTTTACGAATGATCAAACTGTTATTGGGATGGGATTACAGTATTCGACAATTGCATTAATGTTTTCAACGATCATTATGGCAAGTATTTCCTTTGAAAAGATTTTTCAAGCAGTTGGAAATATGGTGATCACTATGATTGCTTTAATGACTGGCTGCATTGTAAATATTGTATTAGATCCGCTTTTAATCTTTGGAATTGGATTCTTTCCGAAACTTGGAATTCAGGGTGCAGCACTTGCAACAGGTATCGGACAAAGCAGTACATTGATCCTTTATCTGATTGTATATGTATTACGCCCAATTCATGTAAAAATCAGAAAAGATTACTTAAAGCTAGAAGCTGTTTGTGTTAAGCGTTTATATGCGATCGGAATTCCAGCAACTTTAAATATGGCTCTGCCATCTTTCTTAGTATCTGCTTTAAATGCGATCTTAGCATCATTTTCGCAAACATATGTTGTTGTGCTTGGTGTTTATTACAAATTACAAACATTCTTATATCTAACAGCAAATGGAATGATCCAGGGAATGCGTCCGATCATGAGTTATAATTATGGAGCAAAGGAATCAGATCGTGTTCGTAAGATTTATCTTATGACGTTTGAAATCGTTGTTGGAATCATGGCTGTTGGAACGGTTATTTGTTTTGTGATGCCACAGACACTGATGAGTATGTTTACAAGTAATCCTGAAACATTGACAGAAGGTGCGATCGCACTCCGTATTATCTGTGCAGGATTTATAGCTTCTTCCGTTTCTGTTGTTTCTGCAGGTGCGTTTGAAGCGTTAGGAAAAGGTATCCAGTCTTTTCTGATTTCATTTTTACGTTATGTTGTAGTGATCATTCCTGCTGCATTTGTATTAAGCAAAACAGTTGGAGTGCATGGTGTATGGCATGCTTTCTGGATTGCTGAAATCATTACAGCTGTAATAGCTTTTATTCTTTATTACCAGTTGATCGGAAAATCAGGAAAAAATTAACTAAATTTTGACAGATTGTAAAGAAACGCTTACAATAAACAAAAAGAAAAAAGGAGCGTAAAATTTATGGGACATATATCAACCGTTGAAGTTCGTTATGCAGAAACAGATCAGATGGGAATTGCTCATCACAGCAACTATGCCGTCTGGTTTGAAGTTGCCAGAACTGATTTTATCAAGGCTGTTGGCATTTCTTATACAGATGTAGAAAAAGAAGGAATCATCACTCCATTAACGAGTCTTGAATGTAAATACAAAAAAGCAGCTTTCTATGAAGACCAGTTACAGATTCATGCAAGTCTTACAAAGCTGTCTCCGGTTCGTCTGGAATTCTCTTATAAGGTTACAAGAGATGGGGACCTGATCGCTACTGGAAAAACAACACATGGTATGGTGACAAAAGATTTAAAACCGATCAACGTAAAAAAAGAACATCCGGAAATTTACCGAATGTTCGAAAATGCTTTGGATTAAAGATAACTTAACTGCTCAATTAGAATTAACCGCATTAGTTGATGTGGGAATGTCATTCTACTGAAACTTAATTTTAATTTTCCTTTGGATACAACCTTTGGTGATAATCCGAGGGAACCACCAATAATAAATGTAATATTGTTTATGGACTCCTTGTTCCACTGATCCCATTTCTTCTGGAATTGTTCGGTGGAGTAAGGAGTTCCTTCTATACAGAGAGGAATTACGAAAGATCCTTCTGGAATCTTATCAAGAATTCTTTGACCTTCAATTTCTTTAATCTTTGACTCCTCTTTGTCACTGGCATTATCTGGAGTTTTCTCATCAGGGAGTTCTATGATCTCAAAATTATATTTTTTACGGATGATCTTTGTGTAATGATCGATCAGTTCTCTTAAATATGTTTCTTTGATTTTTCCGACACAGATCATTTGGATTTTCATGTGTTTCGATACCTTCCTTTATAATTATATTCCAACGGTTTGGGTAGTTTTATCTTTGCTTTTATTTTTCACACAAAGTGTACCACATTTCCTTGATTCTATCAAACGTCGTTAATACAATAACATAGTCCTTCGGACTGGACTCGCTTCGCTCGATAAGGTATACCCACATGGCATTCGTGAATGCATAGTCCTTCGGACTGGACTTGCTTCGCAAGGTAAGGTATAATATACTGTAAATTTGCTGTAGGTGGATTGGAGGGATGTGCGTGAAGCTTAGAAAATCTACAATTGTTGTTATCATTACAAGCTGGATCTTATTTTTTATTGCAGCTTTTTTGGCATATGCGAAATTGGACCAGATGAAACAAGAACGACTTACAAATGAAAAGATTTTTCAACAAACAACACAAAAGAATACCTCACAAGGCGTGATCAGAGAAACAAATGATGCAGCGGAAACGAAGAAGGAAGATTCAGAGACTGAGAAAAAAGCAGTTGAGGATTTTATGAAAACATATTATGAGAGAGTTCAGAAAAATGATCTAGAAAATCTTAAGAATATGGTAGAAGATACGAATGAATTAACTGAGGATCAAAAGGCAATCCATCAGTATGTGAAGAAATATAAGAATCTTACATATCTGATCAAACAAGGAGCAGACGATGAATCCTATATCGTTTATGTAACATATGAGATGAAAATCCGCAAGATTAAAACACTTGCACCGGGGATGACATCGTATTATGTGATGAAGAAAGGGGATACATTCTGTATCTATAATAATCAAAAACATGATACGGATGAGATCACAGATGCAAAAAAAGAAAGCCAGAATAGCAAAGAAATTAAAAAACTTACAAAACAGATCAACAAAAGATATGAGCTGGCTTTAAAACAAGATAAAAAATTAAAACAATTTTTTGAAGGAAATTAAAAGATATGATGAAATTTGAAATTTATATTCTGCAGAAGAAATCACAGGATCCGAAGATGTATCAGGAAGCAATGGGTGAGTATCTAAAACGTCTTGGTGCATACGCGAAAGTTTCTGTAGTATATAAGAAGAATGCAAAACAAGTAGAGAAAATATTAAAAGAACCGGGAGAACATTATCATATCCTGCCTGGAAGAGACAGTATGACAAGTCCGGGGCTTGCACAGCTGATTAATGAAAGTTCTGTACAGGGAATTTCAAAGTTTCATTTTTATATTGGAGATTTAGGATCAGAGGAAGCAAAGCCATTTCATGTATCGTCATTTACACAAAGTGGTTCGCTGGCAGGCACGATCATATTAGAACAGATTTATCGTGCTTATCGGATTTTGAATCATCAGCCATATCACAAATAAAAATATTACGAGAAAACACTAGAATGGAGTTGATAAAGATGGAGTTTAAAACACCAACAATTGAAGATAAGGAAGAAATTGATCGATGTATCTTAGCAGATGATACAAGAAGTTGTGATTATGCAACAGCGAATATTATTTTATGGAGTCCTTTTTATCAAGTAAAGTATGCGATCATAGATGGATTATTTGTATCTCATACTGATGAGGAGGGAGGTTCTTTTTGTTATCCACTTGGAAAAGGAAATAAAAAGAAAGTATTGCAATATTTTATGGATGATTGCAAAGAAAAAAAGATTCCGTTTGTATTACATGGTGTAACTCATGAGATGGAAGAAGAGTTTCGTGAGATATTTGGAGATATTTATGAGATTGAATATGACAGAGATATCTCAGAATATATTTATGACAGAGAAAAACTCGCAACATTATCAGGAAAGAAACTTCATGGAAAGAGAAATCATATCAATCGTTTTAAAGAAAATCATGAATGGTCCTATGAACCACTTTCCGATGAAAACCAGCTAGAAGTACTGGCAATGCTGATGGAATGGAAGATGCAAAATTGTGATCCAGAAGATATAGAGAAACATGACGAGATCTGTGTCTCTAAAAATTGTGTGATCAATTATAAAGAATTAGGACTTGTCGGAGGTGTTCTGCGTGCGGAAGGAAAGGTCGTAGGATTTTCAATCGGTGAACGTGCATCAAATGAAGATACATTTATCGTTCATATTGAAAAAGCTTTTGCAGATATCCAAGGAGCTTATCCGATGATCAATCAACAGTTTGTGATCCATGAGATGGAAGATTTCAAATATGTGAACAGAGAAGACGATGCTGGAGAAGAGGGACTTAGAAAGTCAAAATTATCGTATCGACCAGTCTTTATGGTAGACAAGGGCGTTCTTCGTCTAAAATCAGAAGTAAAGAATTGACACTAGGTGCCTAAAAATGTAGAATTGAAAGTAGGACAAACCATTAGGAGGAATATGTAATGAGACATTTGATTGATCCGATGGATTTAAGCGTGGAAGATATTGATAGATTATTAGACCGCGCTGATGACATCGCAAAGAATCCTGAGAAGTATCAGGAAGTGTGCAAACACAAGAAATTAGCAACGCTGTTCTTTGAACCAAGTACAAGAACAAGATTAAGCTTTGAAGCAGCAATGCTTGAATTAGGGGGAAGTGTTCTTGGATTTTCTTCTGCTGATTCATCGTCTGCATCTAAAGGAGAAAGTGTTGCAGATACAGCAAGAGTCATTGAATGTTATGCAGATATCATTGCGATGCGTCATCCAAAGGAAGGAGCACCATATGTAGCGTCACAGTATGTAAATATCCCTGTGATCAATGCAGGAGACGGTGGTCATAATCATCCAACACAGACATTGACAGACCTTTTAACAATTCGAAGAGAAAAGGGACGTTTAAGTAATTTCACGATTGGATTTTGTGGAGATTTAAAATTTGGACGAACAGTGCATTCTCTGATCAAAGCATTATCAAGATATGAAGGAATCAATTATATTTTAATTTCTCCAGAAGAACTCCAGATTCCAGAGTATTTGAAGAAAGATGTTTTTGAAAAGAAAGGAATCACATTTACAGAAGTTGATAAGATGGAAGATGTGATGCCACAGCTTGACATTCTTTATATGACACGAGTACAGAGAGAACGTTTCTTTAATGAAGCTGATTATGTAAGATTGAAGGATAGCTATATCTTAGATATGGATAAATTAAAGATTGCCAAGAAGGATCTTTCTATTTTACATCCATTACCTCGTGTGAATGAGATTTCTGTAAAAGTTGATAACGATCCAAGAGCCTGCTATTTTAAACAGGTATTGAATGGAAAACATGTAAGAATGGCATTGATCATGGAATTACTGGGGGTAAGTGCAGATGAACATTGATAGCATTAAGAATGGAATCGTATTAGATCATATCCGTGCAGGACGCGGAATGCAGATTTATAATAGTCTTGGATTAGATCAGTTAGATTGCAGTGTTGCGATCATTAAGAATGTAAAAAGCAGCAAAATGGGCAAGAAAGATATCATTAAGATTTCAGATGCATTTGAAGTGAACTTTGATGTTTTAGGTTATATAGATCCAGAAGTTACGGTATGTGTCATTGAAAATGGCAGTGTAAAGTCCAAACACAAAGTAGAACTTCCAGAGAAGATCGTGAATATTGCAAAATGCAAGAATCCAAGATGTATTACATCTGTAGAACAAGAAATCGATCATGTGTTTAAATTGACAGACAGAGAACACCAAGTATATCGCTGTATTTACTGCGAATCAAAGCTTAAAAAATAATCAAAAGAAACAAGAGGTATCCGTGCATGAAACAAGAAAGCAGAACAAACATTAATCGTGTAAAGAAGGATATCAGCAGTCCAGATAGTTTCACACCGCCTGAGGAACTGAAACGACAGCTGATCACAACCATGCAAAGTATTTATGATGAAGAAGATATTGAGGCTGTAGAACGTGCCTATAAAGTAGCATATAAGGCACACGAGAAACAGAAACGAAAGTCTGGAGAGCCATATATCATTCATCCTATTTGTGTTGCGATCATATTGGCAGAATTAGAACTTGATAAAGAAACGATTATGGCAGGACTGCTTCATGATGTAGTAGAAGACACGGAAACAACCCATGAAGATATTGTAAGAGATTTTGGGGAAGAAGTTGCCCAGTTAGTTGATGGCGTAACAAAGTTAGGACAATTAAGTTATTCCAAAGACAAGATTGAAGTTCAGGCGGAGAACTTACGAAAGATGTTTCTTGCAATGGCAAAAGATATCCGAGTGATCCTGATCAAACTTGCTGACCGTTTGCATAATATGCGTACCATGCAGTTTATGCGCCCAGAGAAGCAAAAAGAGAAATCCAGAGAGACGATGGATATTTATGCACCGATCGCACATCGTCTAGGTATTTCCAAGATCAAAGTTGAATTAGATGATCTGGCACTTCGATATTTAAAACCAGATGTTTATGAAGATTTAGAACACTCTCTTGATTCTGCAAAGGAAGAAAGAGAAGCATTCATTCAGGAAATCGTTGACGAAGTGAAAGGACATATTGACCACGCTGGAATTAAGGCAGAGATTGATGGCCGTGTGAAACACATGTTCAGTATATATAAGAAGATGGTCAATCAGCATAAGACGATCGATCAGATTTATGACTTATTTGCAGTCCGGATCAAGGTTGATACGGTTAAGGACTGTTATGCGGCACTTGGGATCATTCATGAGATGTATAAACCAATCCCAGGAAGATTCAAGGATTATATCGCGATGCCAAAACCGAATATGTATCAGTCACTTCACACAACATTGATCGGACCAGAAGGACATCCATTTGAGATTCAGATCCGTACATTTGAGATGCATCGTGTTGCTGAATATGGTATCGCAGCCCATTGGAAATATAAAGAAAATAATAATACCAAGGGACTTAACAAAGAGGAAGAAAAGTTAAGCTGGTTAAGAGAAGTGCTGGAATGGCAGCGTGATATGGATGATAACAAAGAGTTTTTAAGTTTGCTGAAGACGAACTTGGATCTCTTTGCAGAACAGGTATATTGTTTTACACCGAATGGAGATGTCAAAAACCTTGCGAATGGTTCGACACCGATCGATTTTGCATATTCAATCCATAGTGCAGTCGGTAATAAGATGGTTGGAGCCAGGGTCAATGGAAGACAGGTACCATTTGATTATCATTTGCAGAATGGTGATCGTGTAGAGATCATTACATCACAGAATTCAAAAGGACCTAGCAGAGACTGGTTAGGAATCGTAAAATCAGCACAGGCAAGAAGTAAGATCAATCAGTGGTTTAAACGACAGTTCAAGGAAGAGAATATCGTCAGAGGTAAGGAACTGTTAGAAAAATACTGTAAGAGCAAGAGCATCAGGCTCCCAGAACTCATGAAACCTGAATACATTAAGAAGGTTGAACTAAAATACGGATTTAAAGACTGGGATTCTGTATGTGCAGCTGTTGGACATGGTGGTTTAAAAGAAGGCCAGGTTATCAATAAGATGCAGGAAGAAGACCGTAAGATCCAGAAACAAAAGATCACGGATGAACAGATCTTGCAGAAAACAACAGAAGCAGCACAGGCGGCAGCAGCGAATCCAGAGAAGAAAAAGGATGAGAAATCCAAAGGAGGAATTGTTGTACGTGGAGCGAATGATGTTGCTGTTCGTTTTTCAAAATGTTGTAATCCAGTACCAGGAGATGAGATCGTTGGATTTATTACAAGAGGACGAGGAATCTCGATTCACAGAACAGATTGTGTGAACCTTCTGAATATGCCAGAATCTGACAGGGCAAGACTTATTGAAGCTGAATGGCAGGTAAGTGAAGCAGATACAACACAGACTTACACGACAGAGATCAATATTTATGCCAATAATCGAAAGGGATTGTTAGCAGAAGTATCAAAGATCTTCTTAGAATTAGATATTGACATCATAACGATCAACGTATCAAACAATAAGAAAGGAAGAGCAACGCTTAGTATGTCCTTTGATATTACAGGCGTAGAGCAGTTGAACCGTATTATTGCGAAGATCAGGAATGTAGAAGGCGTGATCGACATAGAAAGAACAGCAGGATAGGTGAAAATATGAGCGAAACAACATTAAGACTTGACAGACCTCTTAAGATGGTAACGATCTGTCTTGGGCAGATGCAGACAAACTGCTATATTGTTGAGAATACAAAAACAAATCAGGCATTCGTCTTTGATCCGGGAGATCAGGGAGAACGTATTATGAATACATTAGAAGAAGATGGAATGGAACTGGCAGGCGTATGTCTGACACATGGGCATTTTGATCATGTAATGGCCCTTCCATATCTGATGGAACAAAAACCAGATCTTGATATCTATCTTTATGAAGATGAAGCAGATGTTCTGGCAGATCCGCAGCTCAATCTCGGAGCGATGATGGGAATGGATCTCTCATTAAAAGCGAATCATCTGGTGAAAGATGGAGAGATCATAGATGTATTAGGAACAAAGGTAAAATGTATCCATGTTCCAGGACATACAAAAGGTGGAGTATGTTATTATTTTGCAGATTATGGATGGCTGATCTCTGGAGATACACTGTTCCAGATGAGCATTGGAAGAACAGACTTTCCGACAGGCAATTTGAATGATCTTCTGACAGCGATCAGAGAGAAATTATTCGTACTCCCACCATGGACAAAGGTACTATCCGGTCATACACCACCAACGACGATCGAGGAGGAAAGCAGATGCAATCCGTTTCTGCAATAGATTATGATTGGATTAATTCAGAACAAGACCATTTATGAATATGACATTCGAAGTTTAATATTGGCATTTATGCTTGGAGAGAAGATAGAATTGACGGATCACGTTGATTCTATCTATGATTTTATACTGGACGTGGATTATAAAGATCAGGAAATCGTCATGAATCTATATAAAAAGGGCGAGTTAGAAGATGAGATCCAGTTATTTGGTGATTATGAAAATAAGAAGATTTTTAAAAACCGGATGAAACAAGGAATCTATCAGTTGTTTTCCAAAGCATTAGACAAACAGCTTCCATGGGGAACGTTGACTGGGATCCGTCCGACAAAGATTGCTTTTGATGGATATGAAAAGGGTGAGAGCAGTGAAGAGATCATTCACAGATTTCAAAAGGATTATCTGGCATCCGAAGAAAAAGCAAGATTATGTACAGAAACCGTTCAGAAAGAGAAAGAACTGTTAAAAGCATTTCCATACAAAGAAGGATACAGTCTATATATAGGAATCCCATTTTGCCCAAGCACATGTTTGTACTGTTCTTTTACATCGTATTCGATCGATCAATTTGAGAATATTGTACAAGACTATCTTGAAGCTTTATTGAAAGAACTGGATTTTGTGGCAAAGACTTATGCGCACAAAGAACTTCAGACGATGTATATTGGCGGTGGAACACCAACATCTTTAAAAGAAGAAGATCTGGAATATCTGTTATATGAGGTTAATAAGAGATTCCCATTTTCAAAGATTCAGGAGATCACTGTGGAAGCAGGACGGCCAGACAGCTTGAATTTCGAGAAATTAAAGATTCTAAAGAAATATGGTGTGACAAGGATCAGTATCAATCCACAGTCAATGAACGATAAGACATTAAAACTCATTGGAAGAAATCATTTTGCACAAGATATCAAAGAGAAATTTAATCTTGCGAGACAGGCCGGGATCGATAACATTAATATGGATATGATCTGTGGGCTTCCAGAAGAAGGCATGGAAGAACTTTCTTATACTTTAGATGAGATCAAAAAACTTGATCCAGAGAGTTTAACGGTTCATGCACTTGCAGTCAAGCGTTCATCGAGATTGAATCGAATGAAAGATACATATCACTTTGGAGCGAGTGAAGAGATGGTATCTTATGCCGCTTCATGTGCAAGAGATATGAATATGGAACCATATTATTTATACCGGCAGAAAAACATTCCAGGGAACCTTGAGAATGTCGGTTTTTCAAAAAAAGGAAAAGAATGTCTCTATAATATTTTGATTATGGAGGAATTACATGATATTATAGCAGTTGGTGCTGGTACATCTTCAAAGATCGTCCATCAGGAAGACCATCAGGTGGACCGCATCGAAAATCTTAAAGATATAAAGCAATACATTACACGAATTGATGAGATCATTCATAGAAAAGAATTAAAGATGATATAAACAGGAGTTTGATTATGGCAATCAGTTATGGACGAACAGATATTGAGACACCGATCCATGCGGATATAAAAGAAACGATCAGTCATGGTATCATTGTCAGTAATTTGGCTTATCTTGTTGGCAAGGAATTAGGATTACAAGAAGAAGTGTGTTATGATCTTGCGGTTGCAGGAATGTTACATGATCTTGGGAAAGTAAGACTTAATTTCTATATGAATGAGAAAGTGGAAGATGAGATTCTGGCTGTTGACGAAACAAGATATATGAGAATGCATCCATCCATTGGATATGCGATCCTTGCAGATTACGATTATAACCAGACGGTTTTAGACGCAGTTCTATATCATCATGAACATTATGATGGCACCGGTTATCCACATAATCTGGTAGGAAAACAGATTCCATTGGTTGGAAGGATCATGCATGTATGTGATATTTTCGGAGCATTGATCTCAAACAGGGATTATAGAGAAGGATTTGATGTTGAGACTGCACTTGATATCATGATCGATGAAGTAAAGAATTTTGATATGAAAGTATTTTTAGCATTCCAGAGAGTCGCATTTTCAGACGGAGTTATGGAAACTGTGATGGAAAAAGGCAATCTGGATGAATTATTTGAGGAGGAACAAGAATGATTACACAGGCACCAAGAGGAACAAAAGACTGGTTTGGAAAAGATATGGACCAGCGCACATATTTAGAGAATATTTTCAAAGACTTATGCGCATCCTATAATATTCACGAGATCATCACACCAGTATTTGAGCATACAGAGCTTTTTCAGAGAGGTGTTGGAGAAACAACAGACGTTGTCCAGAAAGAGATGTATACATTTGAAGATAAAGGACACAGAAGCATTTCATTAAAACCAGAAGGAACAGCAGGAGCGATCCGTGCATATTTACAGAATGGTCTGGCAAATGAGCCACAGCCGATCAAGATGTTCTATATCACACCAGCATTCCGCTATGAAAAACCACAGAGTGGAAGATTAAGACAGCACCACCAGTTTGGAGTTGAATTTGTCGGAGCGGAAAGTCCATTAGCAGAAGTAGAGCTGATCACATTAGTATCCACTTTTATTAAGAAAATTGGGTTAAAAGATGCAAAATTACACATCAACAGCATTGGATGTGAAAATTGTAGAAAAGAATACAACAAAGCATTATTAGCATATTTAAAAGAACATGAAGAACATTTATGTCCTACATGCAGAGAACGTATGGAAAAGAATCCATTACGTGTCATTGACTGTAAAGTTCCAGAATGCAAAGAGATCGTCAAAGATGCACCAAGAACGATCGACTATTTAGATGATGAATGTAAAGCACATTTTGAAGAATTAAAGAGTCTGTTAGATGCATTAAATATTCCATATGAAGTTGATACAGAAATCGTTCGTGGATTAGACTACTATACAAAGACCGTATTCGAATTTGTAAATGAAGATGGATTTACTTTATGTGGTGGTGGACGTTACGACAATCTTGTTCATGAGATCGATGGAAAAGTTTCTATGCCATCCGTTGGATTTGGTATGGGTGTAGAGAGAATCCTTTATTTCTTAGAAGAAGAGAAAGTAGATCTTCCATGCACAAGAGATATTGACCTTTATGTAGGAATTCTTGGACAGGAAGCAAAAGCAAAAGCTTACCAGATCGTTGTAGATCTTCGTGATCAGGGATTTGTCGTAGAAACAGATTATCTTGGAAGAAGCGTAAAAGCACAGATGAAATATGCAAATAAGCTGAATGCCAAGAATACGATCATCATTGGTGATGACGAATTAGCGAAGAATGAAGGAAATGTCAAAAATATGGAAACAAGAGAAGTTACGACCATTTCGCTTGATAAGATCGCAGATTGTTTAAAATAAAATCATGCTTTCTTATACTAGTTCGTGACATTTTTGACAAAATCATATATAATGAGTAATAATTACAAGAAAGGAGGTAACATGCATGAGTGAATATGCGATCGTGGCACCAGAAGATTTCGACCAAAGCGTATTTCGCCTGATTGGTAAGGAATGGATGCTTGTTACTGCAAAGAATCAGGAAGGAAAAGTTAACACAATGACTGCCTCATGGGGTGGTTTAGGTGTTATGTGGGGTAAGAATGTTGCTGTGACAGTCTTAAGACCACAAAGATATACAAAAGAATTCATTGACCAGTCAGAATCATTTACATTATCTTTCTATGATGATACTTTTAAGAAGGATTTAAGCTATCTTGGAAGTGTATCTGGAAGAGATGAAGACAAGATCGCGAAGACACGTCTGACACCAACAGATGCGAATGGAATTCCATTTTTTGAGGAAGCAAAGATCGTACTGATCTGTAAGAAGTTATATTCTCAGCCAATGGATCCAGAAGGATTTGTTGATAAATCTTTAGATGAACAGTGGTATCCAGAGAAGGATTATCACGTACTTTACGCTGCAGAGATCGAACAGATCCTTGTAAGAAAAGATTCATAAAAGAATATATAAGGCAGAACCGAAGATACGGGCTCTGCCTTTCGTACAAAGTGAAAAGGATGAAGGAGGAAATATCATGGCAGAATCAATGTCAGGTTTAGCCAGATCCCACCGATGTACAGAGGTAAGCAACAAACTTATCGGAACAGAAGTCACTGTCATGGGATGGGTACAGAAACGAAGAAATTTAGGAAGTCTTATATTTGTAGACTTAAGAGACCGCTCAGGAATCTTACAGTTAGTTTTTGATCAGGAAGTATTATCTGAGGAAGACTATAATAAGGCAAACTCTTTAAGAAGTGAGTATGTCGTTGCAGCAGTAGGTACTGTAGAGAAGAGAAGTGCAGCGATCAACGAGAACTTGAAGACAGGAGATATCGAGATCAAGGTACATACATTACGTATCTTATCAGAATCAGAAACTCCTCCATTTCCAATTGACGAGAAACAGACAGTCAAAGATGAACTTCGTTTAAAATACCGTTATCTTGATCTTCGAAGACCAAATCTTCAGAGAAACTTACGCATTCGTAATGATGTAACAAGAATGGTACGTAACTTCTTAGGGGATGAAGGATTCTTAGAGATCGAGACACCAGTTTTAGGAAAGAGTACACCAGAAGGAGCAAGAGATTATCTTGTACCAAGCCGTGTACATCCAGGAGAATTTTACGGACTTCCACAGTCACCACAGCTGTTTAAACAGCTTTTAATGTGCTCTGGATTCGACCGTTACTATCAGATCGCAAAATGTTTCCGTGACGAAGATCTACGTGCAGACCGCCAGCCAGAGTTTACACAGATTGATATGGAACTTTCATTTGTTGATGTCGATGATGTGATCGATGTAAATGAACGTCTGTTAAAGAAGATCTTCAAAGAAGTATTAGATATTGATGTACAGCTTCCTATGCTTCGCATGACTTATAAAGAAGCAATGGACCGTTTCGGATCTGATAAACCAGATATGCGTTTTGGAATGGAACTTACGAATGTATCCGATACAGTTGCCGGATGCGACTTTATGGTATTTAAAGGAGCATTAGAGAATGGTGGATCCGTAAGAGGATTAAACGCTAAAGGTTTAGGAGATCTTGGACGTAAGAAGATCGATGGATTCGTTGACTACGCCAAAGACTTCGGAGCGAAAGGACTTGCATATATTCAGTTAAAGAGCGATGGAACAGTGAAATCATCTTTCGCTAAATTCATGAAAGAAGAAGAGATGGATGCACTGATCAAAGCAATGGATGGACAGGCAGGAGACTTATTACTATTTGCCGCAGACAAAGACAAAGTTGTCTTTGATGTACTTGGTAACTTAAGACTTCACATTGCGAAACAGTACGATATGATCGACAAATCCCAGTATAAGTTCTTATGGGTTACAGAATTCCCATTACTTGAGTGGAGCGATGAACAGAATCGTTACACAGCAATGCATCACCCATTTACGATGCCATTTGAAGAAGATCTTGAATTCATTGATGAAAGACCAGGAGATGTCCGTGCGAAAGCATACGATATCGTATTAAATGGTACAGAACTTGGTGGTGGATCAATCCGTATCCATCAGGATGATATTCAGGAGAAGATGTTTGAAGCTCTTGGATTTACAAAAGAAGATGCTTACAACCGTTTTGGATTCTTATTAGATGCATTCAAATTTGGAGTACCACCACATGCTGGTTTAGCTTATGGTCTTGACCGTCTTGTTATGTGGTTAACAGGAGAAGACAGCATTCGTGATGTCATCGCCTTCCCGAAAGTAAAAGATGCTTCCTGCCTGATGACACAGGCTCCAGGACCGGTTGATACATTACAGCTAGAAGAACTTGGAATTGAACTTTCAACACCAGAGGAGGAATAATCAGATGGAGAAAATGTTATTTAGCGGTGTTCAGTCTAACTCTGAAGTTGCACTGATCGCAATCAAAGGAATCAAAAACCAGCCAGGAATCGCAGCAAAAGTTTTTGGTGCCATTGCAGAAGAAAAAATCAACGTGGAACTGATCCTTCAGTCCATCGGACGTGGAGAGAATAAAGATATTTCTTTCGTTGTAGCACAGGATGAAGCAGATCATGCCGTTGAAACATTAAAGAAAGCATTTGATGAAGCAGATTACGAAGATATCATCAGTGATAAAGAAGTCGGAATCGTATCTATCGTCGGAGCTGGAATGATGTCTAACAGCGGAGCAGCTTCTAAGATGTTTGAAGCACTGTATAATCGTGGAATCAACATTCACTTAATCTACACATCAGAGATCAAGATCACTGTTCTGATCAAAGAAAGCCGTGTAGAACGTGCAGTAGAAGCATTAAAAGAACAGTTCCAGGAATAATCAGATAGATCAAGTGATCGAATGATCATAAGAATAAGACACAATATACGAGACACAATATTATTTTACATAAATATATAAAGGAGAAAACAATGTTTGATTTTAGCGAAGTAAAGAACTACGATCCAGAATTAGCAGAAGCAATGGAAAACGAATTAACAAGACAGAGAACAAATCTTGAGTTGATCGCATCAGAGAATCTTGTTTCCAAAGCTGTTATGGCTGCAATGGGAAGCCATTTAACAAACAAATATGCAGAGGGATATCCAGGAAAACGTTACTATGGTGGATGCCAGTATGTAGATGTGGTAGAAGATCTTGCAAGAGAACGTGCCAAAGAATTATTTGGATGCGAATATGTAAATGTACAGCCACACTCTGGAGCACAGGCAAACATGGCAGTATTCTTCGCAGTATTGAATGTCGGAGATACATACATGGGAATGAGCTTAGACCACGGTGGACATTTAACACACGGAAGCCCAGTCAACATGTCTGGTAAGAACTATCACTGCGTACCATACGGAGTTAATGATGAAGGATTCATCGATTATGATGAAGTAGAAAGAATCGCATTAGAATGCAAACCAAAGATGATCATTGCTGGTGCAAGTGCATACGCAAGAGCGATCGACTTCAAACGTTTCCGTGAGATCGCTGACAAAGTTGGGGCAGTTTTAATGGTAGATATGGCTCATATCGCAGGATTAGTAGCTGCAGGATTACACCAGAGCCCAATCCCTTATGCTCATGTAACAACAACAACAACACATAAGACATTAAGAGGACCTCGTGGTGGAATGATCATGTGCAGCAATGAAGTGAACGAAAAATACAACTTCAACAAAGCAATCTTCCCAGGAATCCAGGGTGGACCATTAATGCATGTGATCGCTGGTAAAGCTGTAGCATTCAAAGAAGCATTAGACCCATCATTCAAAGAATATATGACACAGGTTGTGAAGAATGCAGATACTCTTGCAAATGCACTGATCGAAGAAGGATTCGATATCGTATCTGGAGGAACAGACAACCACTTAATGTTAGTAGATCTTAAGAAATATGATCTGACAGGAAAAGAAGCTGAAAAAGTACTGGATTCTGTACATATCACATGTAATAAGAATACTGTACCAAACGATCCAAAATCTCCATTTGTAACATCAGGACTTCGTCTTGGAACACCAGCTGTTACAACTCGTGGACTGAAAGAAGACGATATGAAAGTGATCGCAAAAGCTATTCGTCTGACATTATTAGACAAGAAACTTGATGAAGCAAACGAATTAGTATTAGGATTAACAGAAAAATATCCACTCTATGAATAATCCATCACAGAGTCGTATTTGGAGGCAGAAATCAATATGAGGATTACAAAGAAACAAGGGGGAATCATAGGAGGTGCCGTAGCGGTTGTTTTAATAGCAGCCGCTATCGGTGTCCATGCCCATTATCAGAACCGTTGGTATCCGGGGAGTACATTTAACAAGGTTGATGTGTCAGGAATGACATACGAAGAATCAGTGAAGAAAGTAAAGAAATCCATTGATTCTTACAAGTTAAAGATCAAGGGAAGAAATAACGGACAGAAAGTGATTTCCGGTAAGGAGATCGATCTTGCATTTAAGACAGAATCACATGTAAAGGATGCTTACAAAAAGCAGCACAGCCAAAGTGTATTTTCAACGATCTTTGGTGGCAAAAAAACCAAAGTGACAGCAGTTGCATTATCAGAGCAGAAATTAAAGGCCAAATTAAAACAATCCGTTTTGATCAAAGGCAGTGATACATATAAGATCACAAAACCAGTGGATGCAACGATCGTATATTCTGCAGATAAGAAATACGGTGTAATCCAGAAGGAAGATGAAGGAAATTACTTAAACCGTAAAGCATTTTATGACGCAGTAGAGAAATCCATAGAGTCTTTAAGTAACACACTGAATCTGACAGATGAAAAGAAGAATCCGGACGTTTATAAAAAGCCTGGTCTGTATCATGATGATGAAGAATTAAAACAGATGCAGACAACCTACAATGAGTATTTATTACATTTCATTCAGTGGGATATGGGCAATAATGTCAAAGAAACATTAGGTCCAGATGCGTTAAAAGACTGCATCAAAGTAAACACAAAGAGACATACTGTAAAATTAGATCAGCCTGCCATCGAGAAATGGTTAGAAAGCTTTTGCTTAAAATACAAGACACAGGGAATCGCAAGAACATTTAAGACACATTCTGGCAAGAAGATCAAAGTCAGTGGTGGAGACTATGGATGGCGTATCGATTATGACAAAGTTATAGAACAGACAATGAAAGTGTTAAAGAAAGCACCAGATGAATCTGCGATCAAAGCTTATGAGAAAGACCCTTCCAAGGAGAATGAACAGGCTTTACTTACAAGCTTAAAACCAGTCTACAGCCACAAAGGATATCGTATGGATTATACGAACAAGCAAAATGACTGGGATACACAAAACTACAGTGAAGTTGACCTGTCAGCACAGGAAGTTTTCGTCTACAAGAAAGGAAAACTTGTATTCAGCACAACCTGTATCACTGGAAAAGCAACACCAGATCGTATCACAAGAACCGGTGTTTATGACATCAAAGAGAAGAAACTTACAAAGACATTAACAGGTGCGGATTACAGTGTTCCAACAAGATACTGGACAAGGATCATGTGGACAGGAACAGGATATCATTACAGTAGCAGAGGAGACTGGGGAAGCTGGTCACCAACGTATTATAAGACGAATGGATCTCATGGATGTGTTAACTTAACATTATCAGATGCAAGATCTGTATATAACCTGACGAAGATCGGAGATCCTGTATTTATTCATTATTAAAAGAAAGAAAAAGAGGTTTCAATCAATGAGAAATCAATATGAAAAACAGGAAAAAGTATTATGGTATGCACAGATCATGATCTTTCTAGGTGCTTTGGCAACCTGGTTTAATCATATGGATATGCATACATTTTATACGATCAATATCATTTTATCAGTGATTTCAATCATTTCTTTGACACTGGATCGCTTTTACTTTAGTGAGAAGATCGGGCAGAAAGTGCATAATTCTTATTCTGTTGCATATGGATTACTAGTGATCTTTACGTTACTACTGGTAATTCAGTATGCGGGAATATTAAAGATCGATCTAATCATGCAAGAAGAGACAAAGATGATCTGGGCATTAACACCAGCATTGAGTCTTCTTTGGAAGACGAAATTCATCGCCTTCCGTGAATGGGATCAGCGTTAGAAGAAAGAGTTTGTTGCTGAAGAACAGATTTATAAAAGGCTCTTGGCGTTATGCCGAGGGTCTTTTTAAACATTTCAGAGAAATAACTGCTGCCAGAGAAACCATACATCTTAGCGATATCTGTTATCTTTTTCTCATGTTTGATGATCTCAGACAAGCTCATATGAATACGAAGCTGATTCAGATAATCCACAGGACTTAGATGAACATTTCTTTGAAAGAGTCGGCAGCATTCACTATTGCTTAGATGGCAGTAAGAAGCAATATCAGCGAGTGTATGCTTTTGGTCGATTGTTTTAGTAAGATATATCATCACATCTTTCATACGTTCCAAATCTCTGGATTCTTTTAAGGACAGTTCTTTGGAGAGATTCACATTATGAAAGATATAATAAAAGATCTCGTTTACAAAATGGTTGATCTTCAACTCATAACCATCAACAGGACGTTCACAGATATCATTCATTTTGCGGATCATTTCAAGGATATATTTCTGCCAAGGGACTTTTGGAACGAACGTTAAAAATCCAAAGGAAGGATGATCGACCAGAGGTTTGATATATTTTTGATATAAAGGATTATCTTCTGTCTGAAAAAGAACAGAAGGGCAGATCCGGTAGATAACAAAGCGGCAGTCATAAGACTGATATACACAAGCGGAATGAATCTCCCCAGTGTTTAAAAAGAAACCTTCCCCAGAAGAAACCAGAAAAGCCTTCTGCCGGACACGAAATTCCATCATGCCAGAGAGAACATATATAAACTCAAATTCATCATCCCAATGAGGAAACAAAACCTGAGCAGGCATCTGTCGGATATCCAGTACCTTGCGTTCAAATGAAACGGTTCTAGAAAGCGGAAGCAGTGGAAAATAAGTGATAGATGAATGGTAAATATCATAATTCATAGAAAAACCTCATAATATCAATATTGTTATAAAAAATGTCGAATTGTGTCATAATATAGTTTGATTTTACTATGATTGTTATAAAAATTCAAGAATAGAAAAGGCATTTTCACTGGAATGGCGATAAAATATCCAGTGAAAATGCCTGATAAAATGTCTGTGTTCTGTGATATTTAATAGAAAGAGCGAGTGCCTTAATAACCTAGAGATTCACCAACAAGGATCACTTTGACACGATCTTTCATCATTGCACTCTGACGTCTTGTCACAACGATCTGACTGCAGATGCAGGTATCTCCATAACAGTCACCACAACGTCCAGTCATAGAACAAGGGGTTTTCAGTCCGAGACGAAGGGTGTTTGGAGGGCTGGCAAAATTACGAACTCTCTTAATACCATCTTCCACATCATTGACAACTTTGTTCATACCAACGATCATGATCACATGTTTAGGACCATAACTTAAGCACGCAACACGGTTACCAGTTCCATCGATATTGATCAGTTCTCCGTCTAAGGTGATCGCATTAGAGCTCATCAGGAAATAATCAGATAAGACAGCCTTAGAAAAGATCTCACGCTGCTCATCAAAATTCTTTGCAACAGAACGATCGATCAGATGATAGTTTCCTTCCTTTAAGGCATCCATCAGCCCAATCTCAGAAACACTCATAGAACCACCCCAAGAAACAGAAGAACCCTCTTTGATATAACTAAGAGCCTGTTTTAGGGCGTCTTCCTTGGTTGCACAGAAAACACCATGCATATTTCTTTTTTCAAGTCCCTTGATAATTGTCTGTGCACGAAGTTTGGTTGCTTCATTTAAAAACATACTCATCATCCTTTCAGTATAAATTTTATGTGGAATCATGATTCTACAAATATGAATTCCATAAGAACCAGATTTAATTATATCATGTTTTCAATGGTTATGTTATAATATATCGTAAAACTTTTAGAAAGAGGTAATTTTTTGAAAGCACTATTTATCACAGAGAAACCAAGTGTCGCAAGAGAATTCGCAGCGGCACTGAATATAAATGCAAAAAACAGAGACGGATACATGGAAGGAGACAAGGCAGTCATCACATGGTGCGTCGGACATTTAGTTACCATGTCTTATCCAGACCAGTATGACCCTGCACTAAAGAAATGGGACTTAGAAACCATTCCATTTATCCCAGATACATTCAAATATGAAACGATCCCAGGAGTACAAAAACAGTTTGATATCGTATCTTCACTCCTTAATCGAGAAGACATTGATACGATCTACGTCTGCACTGACTCCGGACGAGAGGGAGAATACATCTACCGTTTGGTAGACCAGCAGGCCAATGTCAGCAAAGACAAGAAGAAAAAACGTGTCTGGATCGACTCCCAGACAAAAGAAGAAGTGATCCGCGGGGTAAAAGAAGCGAAAGACTTAAGTGAATATGACAACCTAGCAGCCGCCGCATATCTGCGAGCCAAAGAAGACTATCTGATGGGGATCAACTTTTCCAGAGTCCTGACACTCAAATATGGCTGGACACTCGGTAACTATTTAAATCAGAAACGAAGCTTAGTGGTAGCAGTCGGACGAGTGATGACTTGCGTTCTCGGAATGATCGTCAAGAGAGAACGAGAGATCCGTACCTTTGTGCCAACACCGTTTTACAGAATCTTAGGACACTTTGACTGCCAGGGATTTGAAGTGGAAGCCGAATGGAAAGCAGTGAAAGGATCAAAGTACTTTGAGTCCAAGAAATTATATAAGGATAACGGATTTCTGGACAAGAACGATGCACAGGAATTCATCAAATACTTAGAAGATGGAAGCAACAATGAGACGATCGTAGTATCCTCATCCAAACGACAGGAAAAGAAGAATCCGCCGTTATTATATAATCTGGCAGAACTTCAGAATGAATGTTCCAAACGATTCAAGCTAAGTCCAGATGAGACATTAAAAGTGGTCCAGGACCTATATGAAAAGAAACTGGTTACATATCCAAGAACCGATGCCAGAGTCTTATCCAGTGCGGTCGCCAAAGAGATTTATAAAAATATCGGGGGATTAAACAACTACACTCCATTATCAGGATTTGCAAATGAGATCATGCAGGACAAGAAGTATCAGGGAATCATCAAGTCGAAATACGTAGATGACAAGAAGATCACCGACCACTATGCGATCATTCCAACCGGACAGGCAGTAGGCAGTTTATCAAGAATTTCAGAGATGGGACAGAAAGTCTACGATGTGATCGCCAGAAGATTCCTAAGCATTTTTATGCCGCCAGCTGTGTACTTAAAGATCAAATTAGAGACACAGACCAAAGGCGAAGCATTCTTTGCAAACTTTAAGATGTTAAAAGACCCAGGATACTTAAAAGTCACAGGAATGGGCGGACAGAAGAAAGAAGCCCAATTAACAGAAGAACAAATCCTTGCGATCTCATCTTTGAAGAAAGGTATGCCTCTTCCAGTGAAAGACTATACGATCAAAGATGGAACGACATCCGCACCAAAACGATACAACTCAGGTTCCCTGATCCTTGCGATGGAAAATGCAGGACAGCTGATCGAAGATGAAGATTTAAGAGAACAGATCAAAGGAAGCGGGATCGGAACAAGTGCGACAAGAGCAGAGATCGTAAAGAAATTAGTGTCCAATAAATACATTGCATTAAATAAAAAGACACAGATCGTAACACCGACTTTAACCGGAGAGATGATCGTCAATGTTGTCAGTGCATCCATTGGATCACTCTTAAACCCAACCTTAACCGCAAGCTGGGAAAAAGGTCTTACTTACGTGGCAGAAGGAAGTGTCACAGAAGAAGAGTATATGCAGAAGTTAGACAAGTTTGTCACCCAGAAGACAAATATCGTCAAGCAAAACAACTTCCAGTATCAGCTCAGACAATCCTTTGACCAGATCGCACCATATTATCAGAAGAAAAAATAAAATAACATTCATAAAAACACCTTCCATCACATATATTTGAATTATACCAAAATGGGGAGGTGTTTTTAAATTTATGAAAGAGGAAGAAATCTTAGGAATCCTTCCATTACATATCAGAACGATCATAAAGCAGGCAGGCATCAACTGGGACGAACTTCAGGAAATCCGCCTGCGTATTCAAAAGCCAGTCATTTTAAAATACAACGCAAAAACCTGCTATTTATCCGAACAGGGAAAGATCACAACAAGAAAAGAACAATTACATATCGTAACCTCACAAGAGATCAGACAAGCCATGGAATATATCAGCAGCTATTCGATGTATGCTTATATCGAACAGTTAAAACAAGGATTTTTAACGATCCGAGGCGGACACCGAGTTGGTATCTGCGGAACCGTTGTCATGGATCATGACAAAGTCAAAACAATCCGACATATTTCCGGGTTAAATATCCGAGTCGCACATGAAGTGAAAGGATGTGCTGACATCTTATATTCACGCTGCACCAGAATGGGAAAACTCATTCCAACGCTGATCATATCACCACCCGGCTGTGGAAAAACAACTCTGCTTCGGGATATGATCCGAAAAATCTCTGATGAAGGACAGACCGTCGGAGTTGTCGATGAACGAAGTGAGATCGGAGCATGCTACCAAGGCGTTGCCCAAAATGATCTCGGGATTCAGACGGATGTCATGGATGCATGTGAAAAAGGACAGGGCATGAATATGCTGATCCGATCCATGGCCCCCGATGTGATCGCTGTGGACGAGATCGGAAGCAAAGAAGATGTGGAAGCCTTATTTTTCTGTGCCTACCGTGGATGCAGCATTCTTGCAACGGCCCATGGAAAGAACAAAGAATCGTTATCCAAGAATCCCTATATGCGGGAGATCATCAACAAAAAGATGTTTCAGCGCTACGTGATCTTAGAACAGCGAAACCAGCCTGGCTATATCGCACAGATCATGGATGAAAACGGGGTGGTCCTAAATTGATCAAGATATTAGGATCATTGATCGTGATCTTTGCAGGGATTGGATTTGGATTTCACAAAGCCGCAAAAGAACAAAAACGTCTGGAACAGGGAATTGCGATCAAACGAATGTTATACCTTCTGCAAGGAGAGATCCGCTATGGATTTACCCCACTTCCAGAAGCTGTTTTAAAAATATCGACAAAGACAGAAAAGGAATATCAGCCATTTCTAAAAAAGGTGGCAAAGCAGTTAGAGACACACAGCGAAGAATCCTTTGCCAAAGTATGGCAGCAAACCGCTGAGCAGAAATTAAAACAAGTGATCTATGAACCAAAGTTTTATGAAATCTTAAAAAACATGGGTGAAACGATCGGATATCTTGACCAACAGATGCAGGAGAAAACGATCCTGCTGACGATCGAACAACTTGATGACCAGATCTTCCTTATGAAAGATCAAGTAGTAAAGAACTGCAAGATGTACCGAAGCCTCGGTATATCACTAAGCGTTCTGATCGTGATCATCTTACTATAAAGCAACTACCACACATTTTTATGACAAGGAGGGGTTATGAGTGTCAATATCATTTTTCGGATCGCAGCTGTTGGAATTCTTGTAACGATCCTTGTGCAGGTCTTAAAACATTCCGGAAGAGACGAACAGGCATTTTTGATCACACTTGCCGGATTGATCCTTGTCCTTGGCTGGGTGATCCCGTATATCTATGATCTGTTTGAAAGCGTTCAGACACTTTTTACGATATCCTAGAGATTGGAGGCGGATACTAAGATGATAAAAGTCGCAGTCTTTGGAATCGTTGCAAGTCTGATCGCCATGAAGATCAAAACGATCCGTCCAGAAATCTCAGTCGTGATCGCAGTGATCTCAAGCATTCTTCTGGCAATGTATGGACTAAAACAAATGGAGGAAATACTAACCGTGTTTGAGATGATCCGGTCCTATTCAAAAATCCCACAAAGCTACTTCCAGATTCTTTTAAAACTGATTGGTATCTCCTTCATCTGCGAGTTTGCATCCAACATCTGCAAAGATGCAGGACAGGCATCGATTGCAAAGCAGATCGAGTTTGCAGGGAAATTAGCGATCCTGATCGTTGGACTTCCAGTCTTTGAATCGCTTCTTGGAACGATCCAGAAACTATTAGGAAATGGCACATGAAACAAAGAATATTCCTGCTAACCTTGCTATTTTTACTGATCCTTACAAGAACAAATGATATTTCAGCCAAAGAAACAAAACTAAACGAAGATATGTTTACCAATGTGGAAAACACCTTAAAAGACAAAGAGATCGATCTATCTTATACACAATTAGTAAAACAGCTGATCCACGGAAATGTAAAAGGTGTTCTGCATACGATCAAAGCCAAAATGAAAGAGGTCTTTTTAAACCGTATGTTGATCCAAAAAGACCTGATCAGAGAAATCCTTCTGATCGCATTTACCGCAGCCATCTTTAAAAATCTGTCCGATTCCTTTTTTCAGCAAAGCACAGCCAATAGTGCATTTTATATTACTTATGTGATCCTATGCGGTGTCATGGTACATTCCTTTTTTTATTTAAACAAAACAGTGACGCAGCTCGTTACCTTAATGGCAGATTATATGAAAGGAATGATCATGGCATATTCACTGGCTGTTGTCTCAACTTCCGGGATCACGACATCAACGACAGTTTATGAATTCTATCTTCTGCTGATCTATGCAATGACAACCCTTACAAATGTTGTATTACTTCCGATGATCAAGATCTTATTTGTCTTAAAGATCATCAACCATATATCTAAAGAAGAACATTTTTCAAGACTATGCAAAACGCTCGAAGGTGTGATCAAGTTTTTGCTCAAAGGATTCCTAAGTGTCCTGTTAGGAGTCCAGCTGATCCAGTCGATGATCCTTCCAGCCGTTGATTCCATGAAAAATACAGTTCTCCAAAAAGGAATGAGTGCCATTCCAGGTATCGGAAGTGGTTTGAATTCAGCCATGACCATGGTCATCGGTTCGGCAGTTGTGATCAAAAACAGCATCGGAGCCGTTGGAATCCTTGTACTGATCATGATCATCGTTCCACCAGTCATAGAGATCACAGCAGTTGTTCTTACCTATCTGCTGGCAGGAATCATGATCCAGCCAATATCCGATAAAAGGATCACCGGAGCGATGGATGCAGTCATTCAAAGCGGAAAATTAATGCTTTCGATGATCTTTACGATGGCACTGTTATTTATCCTATCCGTGGCATTGATTGCATTCTCAACCAACGTCAATTATTATGCGGGGTAAGGATTATGGATTATCTGAAAATGATCATATTTTTTCTGATCTTAACAACACTGATCGATCAGCTCTGCGACAAAAGCATCTACCGGCCATACGTTCGGTTAATGACAGGATTTATGCTCATCTCCCTGATGATGCAGCCAGTTTCCTATTATTTATCCAACGAAGATATCGTAACACAGGCAATCTCCACCGCAGTCAAAGGAGAAAATAACCCTGCATTTTTAGATGGTGCAAAAGAAGAAAAACAAAATCAGATCAAAGAACAGATCACAACGTTATTTTCACGGTACGATCTCAAAGTATTAGACGTTGACTCAAAGGTAAATGAAAAAGGAACCATCGAGAAGATCGACATCAAAACAGACAAGCTTCGTCATACAAAGAAACTAAAAACCGCAATTTCAAACTTCTATAATATGAAGGAATCTAATATAAATATAAGTGAGTAGAAGAAATATGATAGAGAGGGAAAAACTACAACATCTGATCGAAAATATCGGCATTCCAAAACTTTGCCTGATCTTACTTCTTGGCATCAGCCTGATCATCGTAAGCATCCCATCCGGGAAGACAAAGAAGAACGCACAAAGCACTGAAACCACAGCAAAAGAAGATTCTACTGATCTCTATGTGAAAAAGCAGGAAAAACGATTGGTCAATGCATTAAAACATGTAGAAGGAGTCGGAAAAGTAAAAGTGATGATCACCGTTAATTCATCCAAAGAGGCTGTCGTAAATAAAGACAGTCCCTACGAACAAAGCAGCAGTGAAAAAGAAAAAATAGTCAAAGAAGAGGAACAGACTGTCTTAGTTGAAGAAGATGGAAAAAAAGTTCCATACGTGATCAAAGAAGTAGAACCAGTTGTCGAAGGAGTGGTCGTTGTCGCCCAAGGCGGCGGGAATGATATTATAAAGAATCAGATCGTTGAAGCAGTTTCTGTGTTATTTCATATTTCATCTTATAAAGTGAAAGTCTTAAAAATGGAGGATTCCTAACAATGAAAAAAGTATTTCAGAAAAATCAGATGATCATCATGACCTTAGCGGTTGTGATCGCTGTTGCAGGGTATGTAAATTATAGTCAGAAATACGATCCGGCTGGGACGAAGAATGGCAAGACGAAGACAGTTTCAAAGAATGTGGCAAAAGAAAGTGCGGCAGCAGTAACCGATGATGTGACCGACGTTGGGGAAGCGGTATTGACGAATGCTCAGGTTAGTAGTTATGTGGCGAAAGCAAAATTAGAGAGGGAGCAGGTGCATAGCAAGGCGAAGGATACATTAGAAGGGATCATTAAGGATAAGACGGTGAAAGATAGCGTGAAACAAGATGCAGTGGATAAACTGGCAATGTTGTCAGAACAGATGGAGATGGAGACGGCAGCGGAGAATCTGCTGGGAGCTAAGGGATTTTTGAATAGTATTGTTACGATTACGAATGGGAAGGTGGATGTGTTGGTGAATAAGAAGGATCTGTCTAAGGTTGAGAGAAGTCAGATAGAGGATATTGTTGTTCGGAAAGTGGGGTGCCAGTTGGGGGATGTGGTGATTAGTTCGATTAAGACGGAGGAGTAGAAGTGTATATGGAATAGAGGGTTTGGGTTCTCTCTGGATGATGTTCTTGGGTAATTTTGGAATATTGTTCAGAGAGAATTTTATGTTTATATATGGATTTGTATATTAGGGTTGCATATTTGATTGATTGGATTCATAATAGGAAGTGTCAAGCTAATAAAAAACTTGATATGATAAAAATATAATGATTTCTGTCGACCTGTGATAGTGTAAAAAACGTAGGGAATCGACAGAAGTAAAAAATGGCTAAAATAGGAGGTGTTGCTAAAACATATGATGAAGAGTGAGAAAGAAATGATATATTTTGAAGAGGTCGACAGAATAAAGGTGTTTCGTGGAGTAAATAAGCAGTTGGTTTTGGGACGGGAATTAATAGAAACATAATGGAATATAAATGTCAACATTAAAATGTACATTTTTGATCATTTAAGAATGTACATTTTTGCTATTCTTCCTCTTGATCGGTATATTTTTTTAAGCGATAAGATTTTCCTGTGATATTTACCACATGTGCATGATGTAACACTCGGTCAAGAATCGCATTTGCGATCACTGGATCAAAAAATACATCATCCCATGAATTAAAGTTGATATTTGTGGTAATGATCGTACTTCTTTTTTCATATCGCTTGTCAATCAGTTGGAAAAACAGCTTTGCATCATCTTTTTCAATCGGAAGATAACCAAGCTCATCAATGATCAGCAGCTTATATTTGAAAAAGTGTTTTAATCTTGCTTCTAGACGATTCTCTAGTTTTGCTTTTTTTAGCTGCATGATCAGATCATGGCATTTGATAAAATATGTACTGTAACGTTTTTTTGCTGCAGTTACTCCAATCGCAGTGGCAAGATGTGTCTTACCTACTCCGCTCGGACCTAAAAACACGATGTTTTCAGCATTTTCCAGAAATCTTAAAGTTGCAAAATCCTTGATCTCTTCCGGATTGACGGATGGCTGAAATTCAAAATCAAAGTCACTGATTCCTTTTTGATGAGGGAAAGCTCCGACTTTTACCATGGAACGGATCATGTTTGCTTCTTTAAAATCAATCTCATAATTCGTTAGTTTACAGAGTCCTTCCGTAAATGATAATGGTGACGAAGTGATCAGATCAATCACTTCATCAAGATGAAGATCCATCTGATTCAATTTCAGATACTCAAGGTTTTTCTTTAATTGTACATATGTGCTATTCATTTTTAAACATTGCTCCTATCTGTGTCAGGTTTTCTTTTGCGATCTTTTCAATATCCATTGTCTGCTCTTTGAATGTCTGTTTACTGATAGCAACATAATGATCGTGTGTATAATTAAGTTTTTTTGCACTGATCGGATGTATCACGATCAGTTCTGTGTTATAATACACATACAGATAATTATCATATACCTGTAATACCAGACGTTTTCCAAGATATTTTGGTGGTACGGAATATTGATTGGAACGATAAGTGATCATACAGGATGAATTCACTTTTACAGTTGTATGGGTCATCTGATAAGGCTTTCTTATCACATTGCGTGGAAGTGGTGATAAGTGAGCCTTTTCTTTTTGAAGATACATCACAGGGATCCTTCCGGTTCCTGGGTGCACCGCATGATTGATCCGTTCATTCAGTTTATGGACCAGTTGATTGAGCTCATGATAATCGAGAAGTCCGTTATAAGCATAGATTTCATCGAGCAGTTTCATCGGAGCTTCTACTTTTGCTTTTGTCTGAGGCCGTGCAGCAATACAGGGTCGTACCTTAAATCCATAATCTGAAGCAAACTGGGCAAAGCGTGGATTCACTTTTCCTTTACTGTAAGCAGTCCGTGGCTGATCCATGACCGTCTTCATGTTATCTGTCAGAAGTTCTTCAGGAACTCCACCGAATGTTTCAAAGGCATCATCGATAAAGGAACATAAGATATCCTGTGTTTTCGATAATGATAATCTGTAAACACGAAACCGAGATGATGACAGCAGCAATACAAAGATGTTGATATCGATCCATTCACCGGATTTTAACAGAAACTTTATGGATTCTTTCCAGTCCAGCTGTGCCTGTTTCCCAAGAGGAGTTTCAAAACGCAGATGAGATTTCTTTTTGATATGTCGTTTCTGCCTTCGTTCAAAATAAGACTGGAATTCCGAATGCTGGCTGATGTATCTGCGGAAACTTGACTGGGCACAGGAAAGCCCATGATTATCTTTTAAGAATTGCCATAAAACACGTTTATAATAGAAAATCTACTGGTTTTCATCGGAAAGAAGATCTTTGATGATATCATAATAATCATCAATGCAAGATGAACGCCTGCGGGCTGTTGGTTTTTCATATCCTTTTAGATATTTATCAACCGTCCGTCGATCTTTTCCCAGCTCTCTGGCAATCTGACTTTTATTAATTTTCAATGTACTGTCCTCCAAAAAAGGGTTTAGTTTTACCAGATCCCTTAAAGAATTGATCTGAATGTCACTAGTAATCTTTGGTGTATATATCATAATAATTCCTCCGTAGAGAATTTATTATAATGTGATTTTGTACATTTTTAAATGATCATTTCTGTACATTCTTATATTAGCATTTATAATGGAATTTAAAGTAAGAACGCAATCGAGCTTGCCAAGGGTACGGAAGCGAATTAATAGAAACATAATGGAATTTAAAGTTAGCATTACTTTGTTCATATATCCTCCACTTCTGAGGAATTAATAGAAACATAATGGAATTTAAAGCATTACGACAGTGGTAATTACACGAATACGCCAGTGGAATTAATAGAAACATAATGGAATTTAAAGTTGTTTCCGATAAGATTTTCATGCAAGTGTAGTAAGTGAATTAATAGAAACATAATGGAATTTAAAGTAAGATTGTATAATGTAAGCAAATCTGCCCACACAGAGAATTAATAGAAACATAATGGAATTTAAATGAGCAGGAAGCAGGAAATTGAGCATCCCCACTCCAATTATTAATAGAATCATATTGGAAAATATTATATTGGAAATATAGATATGGTATAAAAGTTATTATTAGTTATATAGTAGGCTCAATCTGAATTAATACAAAAATAATGGAAGTCAAGAGTAAATTTGGGGGGATATTATAAAAAACATGAAAACAGAATTTTTATGGAAAATAATAGAATTTTATTGAAATTTAAATTAGTATAAAAAGTTTTCCAATATGGACGATTAATATTAAATTTCATTGGTATAATTTAAATTTCAATATGAAAAATTACATTGATATTATAATAGATAGATTTACAAAAAGCAATAACAAAATAAAATATAAATATCATTAATATAAGGGTTGACTAAATATAAGTGAAAGAGTATTCTAAAAACAGGAAGGAGAAATAACACCTATGCGTTTAGAATTACAGATGGAATTATTGAAACCAGAGATAGATATTGATTATCGTAGAATCATAATATCTTATCTAAAATTTGCATTAGAACATTGTGAAGGGGGAAGATTTTTCGAAAAATTTTATAAGAATCGAGATAACATAGTTAAAGATTATTGTTTTTCAACAGTTTTTAGTAAGCCACGATTCACGAAAGAAAAAATTTATTTTGATAAAAATGAAATGAAAATCATATTTTCATGCAGTGATAGGAATCGAACAGGATTAATTTTCCAGACAGCATTTTTAGCAATTCAGCATATGAAATTTCCTTTAGCAAACGAAAATCATATGATATTGAGAAAAATAATACAAAAAAAAGAAGTATTAATTACAGAATCTGTTGTGTATTTTCAAACAATATTGGGAAATGGTTTATGTGTGCGTGAACATAATAGAGAAACAAATAGAGATACATTTATTACATGTGAAGATAAAGAATTTTCTGAAAAGGCAGAGACAATCATAAAAAATCAGCTTCAAATGGTAGGATTTTATAAAAATCAATATAAAGATATTAAAGTTGAACCAATAGATTGCAAAAAAATAGTGGTGAAACATTATGGTATTTTTATAGATTCGACAATAGGTGTATTAAAAATATCGGGTAATATGAATGCATTACAATATTTATATCAAAGCGGATTGGGTAGCCATCACTCCTCAGGGTTTGGAGCGGTGAATGTAATAAGACAGGGGGAAGATGAATGAAAGATGAAATGGTTTGTTTAGAGCCATTTGATTGGAGATATTCTACAGCTATCGTTGGGTTGCGAAAATATCTAGAATGGCTTGGAACAGAAGAACCAGAGTTAATAATAACAGAGGATACTCTTGAATACAACAGAAAATATTTAAATAAATCAGAGTTCTTAAAATTTGCAGAATATTATTTCAAAGATGATATGCATCATATTGAAATAGAAAATAAATTAAAAGAAAAGAATCCTACAGAAGATCAAATAAATATTGTTAATGAAAAAATGAAGGCCAATACAATTTTGAAAAATAAATTTAAGAAAATTAAATTTGATGGACACAATCAAGATGAAATACAAAATATTATTGACCAAAATCGTGAAGAAATAATTTGTGAAACTTTTCGAAATAAAAATAATCTGTATAAAAACTATTGCAATCCAAATCAATTATTTAAAGATAAACAAGAATGTTGCAGGTTAAATGGGTATTATATTGATATGCCTAAAAAAGGGAAATCGATTTCATATGCATTTGATAAATCAAATTATGTAGGAAATGATATTCCAGAATTTGATTTTATCCCATTTGCGTTTAGTGGATGTCGAGAAAAGTTTTTTATAAATGACAATGTTGATTTAAATCGATTACAAAAAACGAATAATCAATGGACTCGCACTGTAAAATCACAAATGGAAGAGGCAAAACAAAAGAATGAGAGAGTCAATACTAAAAGAATTTTTATAGATTGCTTAATCGAAGCAAAAGATTTTCTTCAAAGTGATATAGAGATTATTGTGAAAAAACCAGAACGTGCATATTTTGAAACATTATATTTAAGAAAAGAAAGCTTAGAAATTTTGAAAAATATGGAATCATATTATAAAGCTTTTTGCTTCAGTATAAAAATAAGTGATGATTATTGGATTAATATATTAAATGAAGTTTTTGACGCAGTCGTTAATTTTACTTTATTAGATAATTTAATTAATAAATTATTGAAAGACTCTAGAGAGGGAGGAAATTCATATGTAATTAGCAAATTATTGAAAGTAAATGTGGAAATTAAGAAAGGAGACGAAAAGATGAAAAATACAATGAAAGCTGCGTTTGCATGTGCGAAACAGATTGTTGATAAAAAAGATGGAAATAAACCTAGAGTATCCGATACCAAATTAAAATCTTATTGCACGAAATTAATTAATGCAATAATTTTAGATGATTATGATCAATTCCAAAAAATACTGATTAATTTATCTAATTATGCCGAAGTACCATGTGGATTTGCTTATGATTTATTTGAAGATTTTGAAGGAAATAAAGAAATTGCATACACATTTGTAAATAGTTTAAATCGATATAAAAATAATAATCAGGAGGGTAAAGATAATGAATAAGAAAGCATTAACATTAACAGTAGTAGCAAATATGACATCTAATTATTCTGAAGGATTAGGAAATGTTGCAAGTGTGCAAAAAGTGTTTAAAAACAGAAGAATATATTCTATGAGAAGTAGAGAAAGTTTAAAAAATGCAATCATGATACAGAGTGGATGGTATGATGATTTGGAAACAGAAGTAGATGGTGCTACACAAAAGAAAGTAAATGAAGATCTGAATGCCATTAACTGTAGAGCCTTGGAAGGTGGCTATATGAACACACAGGCAACAACTTATGTTCGCAGAAGTTCTTTCTATGTAACAGATGCAATTTCAACAGAACATTTTATCAGTGAACCCAGATTCCATAATAATTTATATATGGCAACAAATTATGCAAAAAGCAAAGGGTTATCTGTTAAAGAACCAGGAAAGAATAATATTGGATTGATGCCATATCAGTATGAATATGATAAATCATTAAAAATATATAGCATTACCATAGATCTAGAAATGATAGGAAAAGATGAAAACTTTGAAGGTGAAGCAGATGCAAAAGAAAAAGCTGATAGAGTTATTTGTTTATTAGATGCAATTGAAAACTTATCTTTAGTAGTAAAAGGAAATTTGGATAACGCGGAGCCAATTTTTGCAGTAGGAGGTCTCTCTCCTAGAAAAACACATTATTTTGAAAATGTGGTCAATGTAGAAGAAGCAAAATTAATAATATCAAGTGATTTAAAAAATAAGATTGATAGGGGATTTTATGCAGGACTTCTTCAGGGAAATCTTTTAGAAAACGAAGAAGAGATTGAAGAAGAATTGCATCCATTAACAATCACAGAAATGTTTGACAAACTTCGTCAAGAAGTTAAAGAATATTACTTAGGTTAAAATAGGTTAAGGTAGGTGTAATTATGAAGGCATTACGGATTAAATTGCATCAGACAAGCGCAAATTATCGAAAAGAGGAGACAATCGATAATAAAATGACTTATCCATTACCTCCTATTTCAACGGTAACAGGTGCATTACATAGCATTTGTGGTTATACAGAGTACCATAAGATGCTAGTCAGTATTCAAGGAAATTACCAGTCCATGCAAAATAAGATTTATACACATCATTGTTTTTTGAATTCAACAATGGATGATCGCGGATTGTTAGTTAAAATGAAAAATGAAAACTTGTTATCAACTGCGTATGATAAAGTGGCTGAAGCAAAAAAATCTCAAGGTAATAGTTTCTTAAAGGGGATTACAATACAAGTATATAATCAGGGACTTTTAGATGAATACAGAAACTTAAAAGAAATGGGAAATAAAATAGCATTATGGAAAAAATCAGAAGAATATACTGATAAAGTTGCTATGTATAAAACAAAAAAACAACAATTAACGAAACAAAAAAAGACCTTAGATAAAAAATCAACAGAATATACAGATCTTGTTGAAAAAGAAAAGGAATTAAAACAAGAAGAAAAAGATTGGAAAAATAAAATAAAGGAGTATGAAGAAACACATTATAAAAAACCAATTGCTAAATTTAGATCTTTAACGAAATCTGTAAAAAAATATGAAATATTAAATAATATTACATTGATTCTGCATATTCAGGCAGAAGAAAGTGTATTGCAAGATATTATGGAAAATATCTATGATTTAAAAAGCTTAGGACGAAGTGAAGACTTCGTTGATGTTGAAGAAATAAAATTGGTTGATTTAGTTGAACCAGAGGAAGAGATTATAAGTTCTTATTCAGCGTATGTTAATTATCGAGATACAAAGCCAATAAATAATGTTGGAGATGGAAATATTATTGTTCTCACTAGTGAAGGAATACAAGGAACAAAATATTATATGGGAACTGAATACAAAAAAGAAAAGGGAAAACGTATTTTCCTTCAAGATAAAAAAGTTCCTGTAGTATATGTATCTAATCATAGCGTAGATGAGGAGAGTAAAAATGTATGGATTGATAATGCAGGAGATGAACAATATATAGTTAATTTTTTACAAAAGTAAAAATAAAGTAATAGAAGCATAATGGAAAATATAGTAGGTTTTAAGAAGGGGAAATCATGATAAAAGATTTATATGATTATTTGGCAAAACCAGATAAAACTATAGGTGAACATGTTGAAGATTTAATATTTCGGGCTAATATCTTAAGAAAATTAGGATATATTAAAGATATTCATATATACAATTTACTCATACAAGCATGTAAAGGGCATGATTTGGGAAAAGCAAATAAAGAGTTTCTAAAACGTATTCTAAATCCTAAATTGCATTTTGACGAAACGAAAGAAATATCGCACAATATTTTATCAGTGTATTATTTAGATAAGAATGAATTCGACGAGAACACCGATGATTATTTGATTGTAGCATGTTGTATTTTATTTCATCATGATTATTGTAATGAGCCATTAGTTATAAAAACACGTACGTCACAAATTAATTCATTATTAATTCCAGAATATAATCAAAAGCCAAGTAGAAGGATGCTGAAAAATATTTGTAATAATTATTTAAAAAAACAAGAGACAATTATAGTAAAAGGATTATTACACCGATGTGATTATAGTGCCAGTGGAAATTATGAGATAGAATATCCGAATGATTTTTTAGAAGCTGGATTAGCACAAATGATGAATGAATGGCAGAAAAAGAAAAAAGATAGTTGTTGGAATGAACTACAGGAGTTTTGCATAGAAAATCGGGAAGAGAATATTATTGCATTAGCACCAACAGGGATGGGAAAAACAGAAGCCGGCTTATTATGGATTGGTAATCATAAAGGATTTTTTATATTGCCAATACGAACTGCTATTAATGCAATCTATGATAGAATCAAGAACCAGATTTTAAAAGATGAGAAATTAGAAGAGCGATTAGGATTATTACATTCAGAAAGTTTGTCTTATTATGGAAGTCATGTAGGACAAGAAATGGATATTTTGGATTATAGAAACAAAGGACAGGCATTATCGTTACCATTGAATATATCAACTTTGGATCAGCTATTTGATTTTGTTTTCAAATACAAAGGATATGAGCTGAAGCTAGCTACATTAGCTTATTCAAAAATTGTTATTGATGAAATTCAAATGTATGATGCAGAAATGTTGGCATATCTAATTTACGGGCTGAGACGTATTCATGAATTAGGTGGGAAAATAGCAATTGTTACAGCTACTTTACCGCCATTTATCAAAAAGTTATTAAGGGATAAAAATATAGGAAATATAGAATTTAAAGAGCGCGATTTCACAAATGATTTAAAAAGACATTCTGTAAAGGTGATAGATGAATCAATTTGTGAAGATGATATTATTCAATGCTATAACCAAAATATAAAGGAAGGTAAAGGAAATAAAATATTAGTTGTTTGTAATACGATAAAGAAAGCTCAGAAGATGTATGACCAAATCAAAGAAAAAAACGAGACATTAAATTCGCATGTATTACATAGCAGATTTGATCGAGAAGATCGAAAAAATTTAGAAAATGAAATTAAAGAGTTTGGAAAGACATACAACGAACGAAATGAAATAGATATACAGAATGGTATCTGGATTGCAACATCTATTGTGGAAGTCAGCCTGGATATTGATTTTGACTATTTATTTACAGAACTAACTGATTTAAATGGATTATTTCAAAGGATGGGAAGATGCAATCGAAAAGGAGTAAAGCAGTTAGATGGATACAATTGTTTTGTTTATTGTGATGGAAGTGATATCAAGCAAGGGCAGAAAGGATTTTTAGATTCTGTATTTTATGAACAATCTAAAAAAGCATTGAAGACAGTAGATGGAATTCTTGAAGAAAGTCAAAAAACAAAACTTATTAATGACTATTTTACATATGATGATATACGATCAAGTGATTATATGCGTCAATTCAAAGATACGTTTGATTGGATTTCAGAGTTAGATATTGGTGATTTTGAGAAAGATGAAATAAAAATGAGAAATATTTTTACAAAATCAATTGTACCTAAGATAGTATATGATCAAAATAAAGATGAAATTGTATTATTAGAAGAGAGACAAACATTAATATCTAAAAAGTTGAAAGATTCTAATATTGAACAGAAAGAAAGAGAGAATCTATTTAGAGAAAGAATAGAAATCCAGGAGAGGTTAAGAGATTTTATTGTACAAATTCCGTATTATGAATACCACAAATATTATAAAAAAGTATATCAAACATATGGAACTGTTAATATTAGCAAATATGAACATATCGACATTATGAACTGTCAATATGACATTAAGGGATTCTATCCATTAAATTATGAAAATATAGGAGAAGATGCGATGATGTTTTAAAAGAGGTGTCTATGGAAGAACGAATTACAGGGGTTATGATTTATTATTATTTTGTATGTAAACGGAAATTATGGTATTTTTGTCATGACCTACAAATGGAAAATGTATCTCAAAATGAGAACGTTCAATTAGGAAAATTATTAGATGAAACTAGTTATGGGAGAAATCAGAAACATATTAACATTGACGATACAATAAACATTGATTTTATAAAAGATTTTCAAGAAATTCATGAAGTAAAAAAGAGCAAGTCCATAGAAGAAGCCGGAATATGGCAGGTAAAATATTATTTGTATTATTTGAAGAAAAAGGGAGTTGATATTTCAAAAGCACAAATAGACTATCCACTGTTAAAGAAAAATATTGAAGTCAGTTTATCAGAAGAAGATGAGAAACAGATGAAAAATATTATAGATCATATTATTCAAATTCGAAAACAGGCAATACCGGAATTGGATGATTCAAAAAAGATATGTAAAAAGTGTGCATATTATGACATTTGTTTTATTTAAGGGGAGAATGCATATGAAAAAGAGTCTATATATATACAATTGCGGAGATTTGAAAAGAAAAGATAATACATTACGATTTACAACTTATGACGATGAAAAAAGAGACGTTCCAATTGAAAGAATTTCGGATATTTATGTAATGTCTGAATTATCATTTAATACGAAGTTCATAAACTTTATATCACAATATGGAATACCGATGCATTTTTTTAATTATTATCATTTTTATACAGGAAGTTATTATCCAAGAGAAAGTTTATTATCTGGAGAATTATTAGTAAAACAAGTGGAACATTACATAGATAAAGAAAAAAGAATCGTTATTGCGAGAAAATTTATTGAAGCGGCAGCAGAAAATATTTATCGAAATTTAAGATATTATAATAGCCGAGGAAAAGATGTAACGGAACATATGAGATATATTGAAGGGTTAAAAAAGAAAATACCCAATGCACAAGAAATTGATCAATTAATGGGAATAGAAGGGAATATTCGAAAAAAATACTACGAAGCATGGAGTGTTATTATAAACCAAGAGATTGAATTTGAAAAACGAGTGATGCATCCACCAGATAATATGATTAATTCATTAATTTCTTTTGTGAATTCTCTGATTTATTCAAAAACACTTACAGAAATATACCATACTCAATTAAATCCAACGATCAGTTATTTACATGAACCAGGGAGCAGACGATATTCATTATGCTTAGATTTATCGGAAATCTTTAAACCATTAATTGGAGATCGTTTGATATTTTCATTATTGAATAAAAATCAGATTACAGAAAATAGTTTTACAAGGGAGTTAAATTTCCTCCATTTAAAGAAAGAAGCATCTCAGTTAATTGTAAATGAACTTGAAAAGAAATTACAGGCAACAATTATGCATAAAGACTTGCATAGAAAAGTATCTTACCAATATTTGATTAGATTAGAAGCATATAAATTAATAAAACATCTAATTGGAGAGAAAGAATATGAAGGGTTTAAAATGTGGTGGTAAGTATGTATGTAGTTTTAGTTTATGATATTAGTCAAGAGAAAAATGGTGCAAAACGATGGTCAAAGGTATTCAAGATAAGTAAAAAATATCTGTCACATATACAAAATTCTGTATTTGAGGGAGAGATAAGTAAACCACAATTAGTACAATTGCAACAGGAAATGAAACCTTATATTGATACAGAATTGGATTCGGTTATTGTATTTAAAAGCCGACAAGAAAAGTGGCTAGACAAGGAATTTTGGGGTAAAAAAGAGGATAAAACAAGTTTTTTCCTTTAAACCTTTAAAATATAGAATATATGATAAAGCACAAGAAGAAATACGGAATTGGAAGGGCATATATAATGGATCATGTACTATGGATTGTAATCATGTTTTAAACATTAAAGGTGAAATACAAAATGAATATAGAAGCTTTTAACACAGATACTTTACGAAAACTAGTCCGCAATCTACAAGATGAAAATAAAAAATTAAAGGAAAAGCTGGATGAAGCCAATATACCATACGAAGAAATAAATCTTTTTGAACAACCAATCGATAAATCAGCAGAATATGATCCAGACCAAGGTGGCCGCATTATTCATCCAGGATATATCACAGAAAATATGGCAAAACGTTTTTTCGCTATGTTTTGGGGAAGAGAAGATGTCTATGCCAAAAGAGCAAGAAATGGTGGCTATTTTCCTCAATGTGATAACCGCTGGAATAGCTATTTGTGTCCTAAACAACAAAAGAAGAAAGTATATTGTGATGAATGTAGCAATAGGAAATGGACAAGGCTTGATATAAAAAAGATCATTACACATTTGTTAGGATATAAAGAAGATGGATCAGATGTCATAGGAGTATATCCACTTTTACCAGATGGTACTTGTAGATTTCTTGTATTTGACTTTGATAATCATGAAAAAGATGCGGAGAAAACAGATTTTGCAAATCAGAATGCTGAATGGAAAGAGGAAGTCGATGCATTGCGAAAGATGTGTGAACAAAATGGAATTCATCCATTAGTGGAAAGATCCAGATCAGGAAGAGGTGCACATGTATGGATTATCTTTCAACAAGCAATTCCTGCATCAAAGGCAAGAAATTTTGGATTTATGTTGTTAGATAAAGGTACATCATCTGTCAATTTAAAATCATTTCATTATTATGATCGTATGTATCCATCACAAGATATGGCAAATAGTATTGGAAATTTAGTAGCATTACCACTTCAGGGACTAGCATTGAAAAATGGGAATAGTGCGTTTATAGATGATAACTGGAATGCATATCCTGATCAATGGGATATCCTTTTAAATAAAACGAAAAAGTTAGCAGTTGAAGAAATTGATATGTGTATAGAAAAATGGAGGCAAGAATTGATACAATATCAAAGAATTGCTAACAATGATAATTTAAAAGACAGACCCAAACCATGGAAGAAAAAACAAACGTTTTCAAAGGCAGATGTTACAGGGAATTTACATATTGTTTTAAGTGATGGAGTTTATATTGACACATTAAATATTATGCCAAGATTACAAAATCAGATCCGAAGTATGGCAGCATTTGATAACCCAGAGTTTTATAAAAATAAACGTATGGGATATTCCAATTATTATAATTACAGTGTTGTTTATCTGGGAAAAGATATCAACGGATATATTCAAATTCCAAGAGGATTACGAGAAGCAGTAATAGAACAATGTAAAATGGCTAGTATTGATTATGATGTTTCTGATGAAAGAGAAAAAGGACATCCGATCAGAGTTAAATTTAAAGGAAAGCTGAAAGAAGAACAAAATGAGGCAGCAGAAAAATTATTACATCATTCTGATGGGATTTTAAATGCAGCGACAGCTTTTGGTAAAACAGTTGTATGCAGTTATTTGATTGCCAAAAGAAAAGTAAATACATTGATTTTGTTGCAGAGTAAAGATTTATTACTTCAATGGGTAGAAGAGTTGAATAAGTTTTTGGATATTGATGAGAAACCACCAATTTATGAAACGAAGAGTGGAAGAAAGAGACAGAGAAAAAGTGTGATTGGTATTTTACATGGAAGCAAAAATACACTGACAGGAATTGTAGATGTAGCAATGGTGGGTTCTATGTATTCAAAAGGAAAATATCAAGATATGTTAAATTCATATGGAATGGTAATTATGGATGAATGTCATCATGCAGCCTCTAAAACATCAATACAGTTGTTGCAAAAAATCAATGCGAAATATGTTTATGGAGTATCAGCTACACCAAAACGGGGTGATCATCTTGATCGTATAATATATATGCTGTTAGGTCCTCAAAGACATAAATTTACTGCATTAGACAGAGCAAAACAACAAGGAATTGGACACTATTTTATACCAAGATACACAAGAATGATTGAAACTGAAGAAAGTAAACAAAACATTAATAAGGCATATCAAAATATCAGTGAAAATGATGCTCGAAATCGAATGATAACAGAAGATGTAAAATCCAGCATTCATTTAGGACAAACACCAGTTATATTAACGAGATATAAGGAACATGCAAAAGTTCTTTATCAAATGTTGGAAGGTGTGGCAGATAATATTTTCCTTTTGTATGGAGATAATACAGATCGGCAAAATCTGGAGATAAGAGAGAGTTTAAAACAAGTGAAGAAAGAAGAGTCATTAATTCTAGTTGCCACAGGGCAGAAAATTGGAGAAGGGTTTGATTGCCCAAGGCTAGATACACTAATGCTTGCAGCACCTGTTTCGTTTGATGGAAGATTGGAACAGTACATTGGAAGGTTAAATAGAGATTACGAAGGAAAAGAAGCAGTTTATGTTTATGATTATATCGATTCACATATAAAATTTTTTGATAATATGTACATAAAACGATTACGAACATATAAACGAATCGGTTTTACATTATGGACAGGAGATTTCCAAGTAAAACAAAATATCAATGCTATTTATGATTTAGGAAATTATTCAGAAAAATTTGAACAGGATATAGTAGAAGCTGATAAAAGCGTTGTAATATCAAGTCCAGATATTTATCAGGATAAAATAGAAAGATTTTTATATTTGATAAAACAAAGGCAAGAAACTGGGGTTAATGTTCGTGTGATTACAAGAAATCCAGAAAGCACTATGTACGGAAATCTAGAGATCTTATATGAACTTATTACAAGGATGAAATCTCAGGGAGTGGATATATATTTAAAAGATGAAGTTGAAGAAAGGTTTGCTGTAATTGACGATGAATTGGTTTGGCATGGAGGAGTGAATTTACTTGGAAAAGAAGATGTTTGGGATAATTTGATGAGAATAAAGAATATTGATGTTGCGGCGGAGTTGTTGGAAATAGGGCTTGGAGACCAGCTATGAAATAATATATGCCCATCTTTGACAGTTGGATGGAAAGGAATAAATCACCCAAAAAGTTCGTAAATCAGGGCTTTCTGGATGATTTTTATTGTTAGGCTTTAAGCCTGTTCAGCATAGTGGAGTTTCTCAGAAGAGAAACGGAACTTTGATGAACAAATAAACCACCGGCTAGGCCGGTGAGTCAGCATTGCTTAAGCTTACAGTAAAAAACCTCCAGTGATATAATTATGTTGGTTCGCCAACCACATAAAATCAAAGGAGGTTATCCAAATGGATATAAACAGTTTAGCACATACGAAATGGAATTGTAAGTATCATATTGTTTTTGCACCAAAATATAGAAGAAAAGTAGCGTATGGGAAGATGAAACAGGATATTGCGAATATTTTAAGTATGCTATGCAAAAGAAAAAGTGTAGAAATAGTAGAGGCAGAGATATGCCCAGACCATGTGCATATGCTTGTAAAGATACCACCAAGTTTAAGTGTTTCAAGTTTTGTAGGGTATTTGAAAGGAAAAAGTACACTTATGATCTTCGAACGCCATGCAAATTTAAAATACAAATATGGAAATCGCCATTTCTGGTGCAGAGGATATTACGTAGATACTGTAGGGAAAAATGCAAAGAAGATACAAGAATATATTCAAAATCAATTACAAAATGATTTAGAGTATGATCAGATGACACTAAAAGAATATATTGACCCGTTTACGGGTGAGCCAGTAAACCAAAATAAATAAAATAAGCCCCATAGGGCTTAATAAGTAAATGACGGTACAGTTGGCGAACCAAATTCGATGAGTCTTTAGACTTAGCGTCGGTAATAAGCCCTTATAGGGCTAGTACAAACCACCGGCTAAGCCGGTGGTTTTGATTTTTATATAGAATGATGAGAAGAGGAACAATATATGTCAAAAGAGATATCAAAACAGGAAAAAGAAGATTATCTAAGTCTTATGTATGAAATGAAGCGAAAAGAGAATCAGATTGTAAAATCCGACTTATCCAGGGAACTTGAAGTGCCGTTATCAAGAGTTACCAGAGTTACAGATGGATTGTTAGAAGAAGGATATCTGTTAAAGGACGAAGGAAGAAGAATGTTTTTAACACCAATGGGGCTATCCAAAGGGCAGCAATGTCTGGAAAGAAAACGATGTCTTACAGAATTTCTGCGTTTGGTTTCTGGTGTTGATGGAAGCATTGCAAAAGAAAATGCATGTGCGATCGAACATATTCTGGATGAACGCATTTTAACCGGGATCCGTATGTTTATGGAAAGCCGTCATACATATTCATATATGACTAGAGGAAATGATTTAAATCTGATGTTTCCAGAAGGAAAGAGGATCATGCCGATCGCATTTTTTGAAAAAGGAACATCACATCCAAGAATTCTTTCGAAAGAATACCAGCAGTTTGAGAAACGAGCGGAAGTAGTGATCAGCAAAGAAAGTTACTTGTATTTAAAACCGATAGATTCAGATCTGCTGAAAAAAGAAATTCGCTACTGTTATGGAAATCAGTGGATGTATGCAAAAAAAGAAAATGGAAAGTTTGGAATTTTGACAGAGGCATTGGACTGTACGATTCGAAGAAACGACAAATTATCCGAAGGAATTGTAGAAATAGTAGTGTGTGATCATCATGAAGAAGAGATTAAAGAAGAATCGGTTCGTATTTTAACCGTATCATTAATTTAGGAGTTTGACAATGTGTGATAAAACAATGGAAAATTATAAACCGAATATGTTTCAGTTACAATGCTTAAAAGCATTAGAGATACAGATTGAGGAAGGAAAAGGATACAACGAAGCAGAGATCGGAAGAAAGATGCAGGTAAACAGATCAACAATCTCCCGATGCTTCAAAAGATACCGAGAAGAATGATTCCTGGAAGATAAAGGATTTACTAGAAAAGGAGCGGAATTCTTAGAATATTACAAAATGATCGAATCAGATCTTTACCATTACTTTGCATCTATCGGAATTAACGAACAACAGCAAAGACAGGCAGTTACAGGAGTGTTTGATACTGCAGATATCGATACGATCCAGAAATTATGCCAGAAAGAGAAAATGCATCTAAGGTATGAAAGTATCGGAAAAAATGAAAGTAAAGAAATTACCAAGTTAACCTACGAACAATTATGCAATAGTTTAAAAAAAGGCATATATCAAGTCGCATTTTCCATTTATCGACAAGGAAAAGACTGGAAAAGTCTTTCTATGGCAGACCAAGGATTTGAAAAACCAGCATATCTGCATTTAAAGGGGGATAAAAACTATTTAGAACTAGCCGCCAGAGAAATGAAGGCAATGACAAAAGGTGGAGCGATGCTGTCTGGACATATTCAGACAGTCAAATGTAGAAGCAGCAAAGACGTTTTAACAGATTTTCCGATCCAAGATAAGAAAATACAGATTCCATTTGAAGATTTTGAGTTTGAGCAGTTGTCAGAAACAGAAATCACCGGGCAGATCCAACTGTTTATGACAAGCAGCGTTGGGAAGAAGAGAATGCCAGAGAGTATGGCGACACTGATTTTGAAAATTTAAATTGTATAAGTTGAAGGTCATCGAGTATTTAGAGAAAAAATGAAAGATAGCATGTGAGCAACACGAATTCCATTGACGGAGTTTTGACAGAACGCCTATCCGCTGGATCTCCTGCGAAAACTCGCGTTGAAAGTTACTGAAACCAGTAGTCTTTGACGCTCAAACAATCGTCCGATCCAGCTGTGATTCTATCAAAACTCCTATGGAATTCGATTGTTGCTCACATGCTATCTTTCTTTTATTTCTGCCACATACAGGCAAGTCTACTCTACAAATTCCACAATTCAATCGTTTTCAGTAGTTTTTCTTTCGTATCCACATCAAGTTGCATGATCGCATTATAAAGTTTACGATCAAGCGCAGTTTCTGAATATTCCGGATCCAGAGTACCAACGAGAGAATCCAGAGAGCAGCCACAAAGCTTCGCATAATATGTTAAAATACGCAGAGACATAGCAGTACGGTTATTTTCTACATTGCTGATATAACCAGGCGTTACACCAAGAGCTTCAGCAACTTGATTTTGTGTTAAACCCATTTTTTGACGGATATGTTTGATATGAGTACCATAATTTTCAGAGTTCATATGATAGAGTCCTTTCTATATTATTCATAACAAAATTATATAATAAATGATGATGAAAATGTAGCTACTAATAGAATAGAATCTGTGGAATAGATATAAATTGAAGCTGATGATATAAGTGTCAAAAGTATAAATCGCATTCTCTTCAAAGAAAAGCATATCTATCAAAAAATAAAAGACCTGAATCGCATGGAAGCTATGCAAAGAGCTGTCACAGACCTTGTGATCCTTTGTTGTTCGTTTGGAATGTTATTTTTAATGTATCATTTATATCAGGCAGGAAATGTTACATTTGATGCTATGCTGCTTGCAACGATCGCTATGATGGGTTCTTTTGGTCCAGTAACTGCATTGTCAAGCCTGTCAAACAATTTAAACCAGACATTAGCAAGTGGAGAAAGAGTGTTATCCTTACTCGAAGAAGAACCAATGGTAGAAGAATCAGAAGGAGAAGCTGATATAAGTTTTGAAGGTGCATCCGTAGAAGATGTAACCTTTGCCTATGATGAAGAAGTCATCCTAAAAGACTGCAACATCAATATGAAACAAGGAAAAGTCATCGGAATCTGTGGAAAAAGCGGCTGCGGAAAGTCCACACTGTTGAAACTTCTGATGCGCTTCTGGGATGTAAACAAAGGAAACATAAAGATTTCAGAAGAAAACGTGAAAGAAATCCCAACTAAGACACTAAGAAACACACAATCCTACGTAACTCAGGAAACCGAACTCTTCCACGACTCCATCGCCAACAACATAGCGATCGGAAAACCAGGCGCAGCAAGAGAAGAAATCATAAAAGCCGCCCAAAAAGCCTCTATCCATGACATGATCATGTCCCTGCCAAATGGCTACGACACCGAAGTCGGAGAACTCGGAGACACCCTGTCTGGTGGAGAAAAACAAAGAATCGGAATCGCCAGAGCCTTTCTGCACGACAGCCCAATGTTATTACTAGACGAACCAACAAGTAACTTAGATTCTTTAAATGAAGGAATTATCTTGAAATCACTCAAAGAAGAAAGTAAAGGAAGAACCGTAGTACTAGTATCCCATAGAGAATCTACTATGGGAATCGCAGACGACGTGTATCATATGGATGCAGGAAGAGTTTCGTGAAGAAGTGAAAAGTGAAGAATGAAGTATCTTGTCTGTAAGTAGTGTATACTGAAAGATTTGAGTGTATAAATAGAGAAAGAACAATGTATTAGGGTCAGAAATGATAGAATTTCATAGGATTTTTTGCAAAATCGCAGCCAATACGGGGCACTGTTTGAGCGAAGCGAGTTGTGCCAGGAGTATTGGCGAATCAGCGTTTTGCAAAAAAGCCGTCAATGAAATTCGTTTTTCTGACCCTAATACATTGTTCTTTCTCTATTTATACATCAACAACCTTCAGTATACAATTTAATCAATTCCACAATAACATCAACACATATATCCATTCCTTCAACGCTAATATGTTCATAAGGTCCATGATAAGCATGTCCACTAGTTCCAAGATTCGGACAAGGAAGTCCTCGGAAACTTAACTGACATCCATCTGTACCTCCACGAATTGGCAGAACCAACGGATCCACGCCAGCATTTTCACAAGCCTTCTTTGCATTTTCAATCAAATGAGGACAATCCTTAATAACTTCAGCCATATTTTGATACTGATCTGTAATGGTTAAAGTGACGCAACCATCACCCCATTTTTCATTCATATTTTTCTCAATCAAACGTAACGTCTGTTTTTTTGCTTCAAATAGTCCCTGATCATGATCCCTGACAATATAATGCAATGTTGCATGACTCACATCACCATTCATATTGATCAGATGATAGAATCCCTCATAATCTTCCGTGTTTCTAGGAGTTTCCATAGAAGGTAGACAAGAGTTGATCTCCATAGCTACAAGTGAGGCATTGATCATCGTATCCTTTGAAGAACCAGGATGTACATTAAAACCAGTAATCTCAAACTCAGCTTTGCAGGCATTAAAATTCTCAAACTGGATCTCACCTTCGGTATCGCCATCCAAAGTATAAGCAAAATCAGCATCAAACCGCTTGATATCGAAATACTCGGCACCACTTCCGATTTCTTCATCTGGAGTAAATGCAATGCTGATCGGACCATGAGGAATCTCTTCATGGATCAGACGTTCTGTCATCGTAAGAATCTCGGCAATCCCAGCTTTATCATCCGCACCAAGGATCGTTGTACCATCCGATGTGATCAAAGTACGGCCCTTGAGAGAAGAAAGATGAGGGAAAACTTTCGGATCAAGAACCAGACTACTATCTCCAAGAGGAAGAGCTTCTCCATTATAATTCTTCGTAAGGATCGGACGGATTGGGTGATCACAGAAATCAGAAACAGTATCCATATGAGCAATAAATCCGATCGCAGGACAGTTTTCATAGCCCTTTGTGGCAGGTAATTTGCCATATAGGTAACATTTGTCATCTAAGTAGACATCACTGAGACCAAGTTCCTTCATTTCATTTTCTAAGACTCGGGCAAGATCAAACTGACAATCAGAAGAAGGGACAGTTTGGCTGTTTTCATTGCTTGGAGTTAAAATTTTGACGTAATTTAATAAACGTTCGTAAGCTTTCATGATTATTTATTCACCTCGTGATAATTTCTTTTGCGTTTTATAAAGTATATAGATAATATAACACATATCTAGTGTATCAACCATCGTATTAAACTAGACTCTCGTAGTCTATGGGAATGCACCAGTTGCAGCAATCGGAATTGTATTCAAAGCAAATATGTTTATTACATTTTTACAAATGGGACTAGCCAATAAAGTTCAGCTGATCCCGTTATTGTATCTTTTAAATGCGGTTGACGGAGTCATATATGGGCAGGCATTGACAGACTATATTGCAGTGATATTGTCCACGATCATATGGAAGCAATATCAAAATAGTATAACGAAAGAAAAAGACTCCGTAAAATAGTTCGAAATACGAAATTTGTGGAAATTGATGAAAAATTAACAAATAAATAAAAAACAGTATTTATACAAATGGCTTAAAATGGTTGGATTGAAAATAGTATGTTTGTAAAAATGCTGCTTTTTTTGTGCAATTTCTACAAAAAAGAAAAGAAAATAGAAAAAGAATAAATCGTTTTGCAAAAAAATCCCTTGACTTTTTGTCAAATTGGTTCTACCATATAAGTACAGTAACTGGTAGGACCAATCTTACTATGTCGCGTATACGCTGAAAAATAGGATATCGGAACCCGCTCATATTTGAAAAGAAAGGAGAGAACTTAAGATGTTCATTCACTTTTTATTAGCGATGCTTCCTATCATCTGGCTGATCATTGCATTAAGCGGATTAAAGATGGCAGGACATGTAGCCTGTCCGATCGCTTTGATCATTACAGTCATTGAAGCACTTTTTTTATGGAAGCAGAAAATTATTGATGTCCTCACAGGAGGGTTAGAAGGATTTGCAATGGCAATCTGGCCAATCTGTCTGGTTATCGTGGCAGCAGTGTTTACTTACAACTTGGTCGTACATACGAAAAACATGGAACTTATTAAAAAAATGCTTACTTCTGTATCAAGAGATAAACGAGTTCTTGTGCTGATCATCGCATGGGGATTTGGAGGATTTATGGAAGGTATGGCAGGATTCGGAACAGCTGTAGCGATTCCAGCAGGAATCCTTTGCGGATTAGGATTTGAACCAATCTTTGCAGCAACTGTTTGCCTGGTGGCCAATACGACACCAGTAGCATTTGGATCCATCGGAATTCCAACGGTTACAGCAGCAAATGTAACAGGATTTAGTCCACATATGACAGCATCTTATGTTGTATTACAACTTGCGATCATGGTAATTCTCGTTCCTTTCCTTGTTGTTTTCATCACAGGAAAACATGAAGGAGCTAAAGGAATCGGTGATTATAAAGAAATTTTATTTATTACATTGATGTCAGGTCTTTCATTCTTAGTACCACAATATCTGACAGCGAAATTTGTAGGAGCTGAACTTCCAGCAGTTATCGGATCTGTATGCAGTATGGCAGTAACGATCATCCTTGCAAAAGTAATGCTGAAAGGTAAGGCAAGTAAATTTGATGTAGAAATCGAAGATAATGATGATACTACGATGACAGTAAAAGATGCATTTGTTGCATGGAGCCCATTCATTCTTGTATTACTGTTCTTACTTCTGACTTCAACATTAGTACCAGCGATTCATGATCCATTATCAGCGATCAAATCAAATGTACCAATTTATAGTGGAGAGGGAGCAAGCCCATATACATTTACATGGGTATCAACACCAGGAGTGCTGATCTTGATCGCAGCATTTATTGGAGGACTGATTCAGGGATGTCCATTTGGTGAGATCTTTGTTGTTTTAGGCAAGACAGTGATTCAGATGTTTAAGACGATCATTACGATCATGGCAGTGCTTGCGACAGCTAAGATCATGGGATACAGCGGAATGACACAGTCTATCGCAGATTTTATCGTACGTGTAACAGGAAGCTTTTATCCATTAGTTGCACCACTGATTGGATCTATCGGAACATTCGTAACAGGAAGTTCTACATCAAGCAGCGTACTATTCTCCAAGTTACAGGCAAGTACAGGAGCAGAATTAAATATCAACCAGATCTGGCTGGTAGCTGCAAATACAGTTGGTAGTACCGCAGGAAAGATTATTTCTCCACAGAGTATCGCAGTAGCGACAGCGGCAACAGCAACGGTAGGAAAAGAAAGTGAAATCTTAACAAAGGTTATCAAATATTTCGTATTATTCGTTATCATCTATGGATTAGTTTGCTACTTTGGAGTCAAATTGATCTGAAAATGATAAAGATAAAAGATATTAAAAAGCTATAAACTTTTAAGGAGGAAGATAAATGAGTGAGTATCAGTATAACAAAGTGACACCAGAGATGATCGAGAAATTCAAAGAGATCGCTCCAAAACGTGTCTTAGTGGGTGATGAAATCAATGAGGATTTCACCCATGATGAGATGGCAATCTACGGAAAAGCTAGACCAGAAGTTTTAGTAGAAGCAACATCAACAGAAGAAGTTGCAGCTGTCGTTAAACTTTGTAATGAAAACAAGGTTCCTGTAACACCAAGTGGTGCAAGAACAGGATTAGTAGGAGGAGCCGTAAGTATCGGTGGCGGTGTTATGATCTCTCTTACAAAGATGAACAAGATCCTTGGATATGACAAAGAAAACTTTGTAGTGAAGATTCAATCAGGAGTCCTTTTAAATGATCTTGCACAGGATGCAGAAAAACAAGGATTATTATATCCACCAGATCCAGGTGAGAAATTCGCAACAGTCGGTGGAAACGTAGCAACCAACGCTGGTGGTATGAGAGCTGTTAAGTACGGATGTACAAGAGATTATGTACGTGCCATGACAGTTGTATTACCAACAGGTGAGATTGTAAAACTTGGAGCTACTGTATCAAAGACAAGTTCAGGATACAGCTTATTAAACTTAATGATCGGTTCTGAAGGTACTTTGGGTATTATCACAGAACTTACATTAAAAGTAATTCCAGCACCAAAATCAGTGATCAGTCTGATCATTCCTTATGAAAACTTAGAGGATTGTATTGCAACAGTACCACAGTTCTTTATGCATCATCTGGCACCACAGGCTCTGGAATTTATGGAAAAAGAAGTTGTTATGGATACCGAGAAGTTCTTAGGAAAACAGGTATATCCAAAAGAATTAGAAGGAACAGAGATTGGAGCATATTTATTAGCAACATTTGATGGAAATTCTGAAGAACAACTGGAAGATATCATTGAACAGGCATCTGAAGTAGTATTAGAAGCAGGAGCAATTGATGTATTAGTTGCTGATACACCAGCCTTAAAGAAAGATGCATGGGCTGTCCGCGGAGCATTACTTGAGGCAATTGAAGCAGATACTGTACTGTTAGATGAATGTGATGTTGTAGTTCCAACAAATAAGATTGCAGAATTCCTGACATATACAAAATCATTAGAAGCAGAAGCTGATTTCAGAGTTAAGAGCTTTGGACATGCTGGAGACGGTAACTTACATATCTATACATGCAGTAATGACATGGAAGAAGGAGAGTTTAAGAAACAGGTTGCAGTCTTTATGGATAAAGTATATGCAAAAGCAACAGAATTCGGTGGAATGATTTCTGGAGAACATGGAATCGGACATGGAAAGATGGACTACCTAGCAGAGTCTCTCGGACCAGTTCAGATGAGGATCATGGAAGGTGTCAAAGAAGTCTTTGATCCAAATATGATCTTAAATCCAGGTAAGATCTGCTACAAATTATAATTTTAATAGGAAACGATTAATCAAACATAAACAAGTAACATAAAACATATACAAAGCTTTTTTAAGGTTATTTTAGGAGGATATCAAGATGGCATATTTAATTTCAGAGGAAGCAAAAGACTTATTACAGGATGTACACGAGTTCTGTGAAAACGAAGTAAAAGAACAGTGTAAAGCATACGACGTCAGTGGAGAATGGCCAAAAGAAATTTATGACAAAGCCATTGAAATGCAGTTACATTCATTAGAAGTACCAGAAGAATACGGTGGACCAGGATTATCAAGAGTAGACGTTGCGGCACTGATCGAAGAAATGGCTATCGCAGATGCAGGATTTGCAACAACAATTTCTGCCAGTGGATTAGGAACAAAACCAGTACTGATCGCAGGAAATGAAGAACAGAAAAAACATGTATGCCAGAAGATCATTGATGGTGGATTTGGAGCTTTCTGTTTAACAGAACCAGGAGCAGGATCTGATGCTAGTGCAGGAACAACAACAGCTGTCAAAGACGGAGATGAGTGGGTATTAAATGGAAGAAAATGCTTCATTACAAATGGAGGAATCGCTTCTTTCTACTGTATCACAGCTATGACAGATAAAACAAAAGGTGTTAAAGGAATCTCTATGTTCTTAGTTGATGCTGGAACACCAGGATTAAGCACAGGTAATGAAGAAAATAAAATGGGTATCCGTACATCAAACACATGTGATGTTGTATTAGAAGACTGTCGTATTCCAGCTGCAAACTTAGTTGGAGAAGAAGGAAGAGGATTCTCAATCGCAATGAAGACATTAGACCAGGCAAGAGCTTGGATGGGATGTGTTGCAACAGGTATCGCACAGCGTGGTATCAATGAAGGTATTGCATATGCCAAAGAAAGAGTTCAGTTTGGTAAACCAGTCATCAAAAATCAGGCAATGCAGTTTAAAGTAGCTGATATGGAAATCAAAACAGAAACAGCTCGTCAGATGGTTGCACATGCTTTAACAAAGATGGATATGGGATTACCACATTCCAAAGAAGCAGCGATCGCAAAATGCTATGCATCTGATATCGCAATGGAAGTAGCTTCTGAAGCAATCCAGATGTTCGGTGGATATGGATACAGCAGAGAATATCCAGTTGAGAAATTATTAAGAGATGCTAAGATCTTCCAGATTTTCGAAGGAAGTAACGAAATTCAGAGAATCGTCGTAGCAAATAACACAATCGGAAGATAGAACATAAGAAGGAGTAAGACTATGAACATTTTAGTATGTATCAAACAGGTTCCGGATGATTCTGTAGAAATCCATTTAAATGCAGAAGGAACACCGGATTTAGCAAACGTAACACCTGTTGTAAATGCATTTGACACCTATGCTCTCGAAATGGCAGCACGATTAAAAGAATCCTCTGAAGGAGAAGTAACAGTTGTATGTGTCGGAGAAGATAGTGCAAAGAACTCTCTGAAAAACTGTCTTGCAGTTGGTGCAGATCATGCATTTTTAGTAAGTGATGATGCATTCAAAGGATCTGACACAACAGGAATCGCAAATATCCTAAAAAATGTGATCGCAAAATTAGAAGCGGACAATGGTCAGAAATTTGATCTTGTATTCTGTGGAAAAGAAGCAACAGATGCCGCACTTGGACAGGGTGGCTTAATGTTAGCTGAAGAACTTGGAACAAGTGTGATCACAAATATTACAGAAATCGCTTTAGATGGCGATAAAGTGACAGCAAAACAGGAAACAGAAGAAGGATACCGTACAGTAGAAGCTTCTGCACCATGTGTTGTAACAGTCACAAAACCAGAATATGACCCACGTTACCCAACGATCAAGAATAAAATGGCAGCAAGAAAGAAACCAATCGGCGATATTAAAGAAGCTGATCTTGCTGATCTTGAAAAAGAAAAAGTCGGAGAATCTAATGCAAAGGTTCAGATCGTTAAATTATATGAACCAGCGAAGAAAGAAGCCGGAATCAAGATTCAGGAAGAAACACCAGAAGATTCAGCAATAAAAGCAGTCGCTATGATGGCAGATGCCAAAGTATTCTAGGAAGGGAGAACAAAGGACATGGCAGAATGTAAGAATATCATGGTATATGTAGAAACTGCAGAAGGAAATCCAGTCAAAGTTGGATTGGAAATGTTATCTCCAGCCAAGAAACTTGCCGATAAAGTTACGGCAGTTGTTATTGGAGGTGGAGTAGCAGATGCAGCAAAAGAAGTAGCAAAGGCCGGAGCCGATCAGGTCATCTGTGTCGACAGCGAAGATTACAAAGAGTTTAATCTCGATGCATATGCTCAGGTTTTAGTAGAATTAGTAAAAGAAGAAAATCCAGAAGCTGTATTTGTAGGTGGAACACAGGATGGAAAAGATATCGCACCAGTTGTTGCAGCAAAATGTAACACAGGATGTGCATCCGATGTATTAGATATCAAAGCAGAAGATGGAGAAGTTATCTATACATGCCCACTTTATGGTGGAACTGTATTGGAAGATGTAAAGATCAAGACAACACCACAGATAGCAACATTACGTTCCGGAGCATTCCAGAAAGTGGAAGACCCAACTGAGGGTGAAGTTGTAGCCAAAGAAGTAAAAGTAGCTGATGATGTGATCAAAGCAAAGATCACAGAAAGTGTAAAAGAAATCGCAGAAACGATCAACCTGGAAGAAGCAGAAGTTATCGTATCTGGTGGACGTGGAATGGGAAGCAAAGAAAACTTCGCATTAGTTGACGATCTTGCAAAACTCTTAGGAGGAGTTGTAGGAGCAACAAGACCAGCCATTGAAGACGGATGGGTATCAAAGATTCATCAGGTTGGACAGTCTGGAAAGATCGTTGCACCAAAATTATATATTGCATGCGGAATCTCTGGAGCTACACAGCACGTATCAGGAATCATGAATTCTGGATACATTGTAGCAATCAACAAAGATGAAGATGCACCAATCTTTGACGTAGCCAATGTAGGAATCGTTGGAGACGTTATGAAAGTGCTTCCTGTTATGATCGAAGAGATCAAGAAGATCAAGGATGCACAGTAAATAAATATCTATTTTTAAAATAGCTTGTTTCTATACTTAATGTATATTCACCATTTATAAAAGGTCAGATTATGGCGTATGCCATAGCCTGGCCTTTCTTTCCGTGTATAATTAATAAGAAGAAACTTTTATATATCACGTCCACAATGCCGGTAAAATGCCAGCATATACAATCCACATAATCCAACAAGTGCATACACAACTCGTGACAGCCAGCTCATATCTCCAAACAAAAATGCAACAAGATCAAATCGGAAGAATCCGATCAATCCCCAATTTATAGCACCAATGATCGTAAGCGTTAAAGCTGTACAATCCAAACATTTATTTCCCATAATAAAATCAAACCTCCTTGATGTGAAATGTAAAGAATTCCAGTATAGTATTTACAAAAAAAAGGATTTTATGTACAAGGTATTAAAAACCTTAAAATACATTTACGTTTAAAAAAAAAGAGAGTATAATACTCATCAAAGACCATGTCTGACTACCGTGAAGGTAAAGGAGGAACAAAGGCATGAAAGTTATTTTTTTAGACGTAGACGGAGTATTGAATTCACAGCAATTATTCGAGAAATGCGAAGATGATCAGCTGATTTCTGTAGATGAGGATAACATTAAGAATTTAAAAACAATCGTAGATGCAACAGGAGCAAAGATCGTATTATCATCATCCTGGAGATACGGATGGGCAGAACACAGTGATGCTGTGCAGGACTGGTGTCAGATTCTAGTTGACATCTTAGCGAAATACGACCTAAAGATCATAGATAAGACAGAATACCTAAGCAGTGGAAGAAGAGAAGATGAGATCAAAGATTGGCTGGATAAGTGTGAAGAGAAGATTGAAGGTTTTGTCATATTAGATGATGGTGCATATGAATGGCATAGACACGGATTTGACAAACATCTGGTCAAGACAGATTTTTGTACAGGTGGATTAAGAGAAGAAGATGCAGACAAAGCAATTAAGATCTTAAATAAGAAAAGATTATTCAGCTTTTTCAAAAAATACTAAAGGAGAGTTAACAGATGGATATAAATAAAGTGACAACAGCAATGATCGATTACTATCAAGGTCAGCCAAAGAGAATCCAGCATTTCTTGAAAGTACACGCGTATGCAAAGCTGATCGGAGAACAGGAAGGATTAGATAAGGAAATTTTAGACATCCTGGAAGTGGCTGCATTAACACATGATATCGGTATCAAAATAAGCGAAGAAAAATACAACAGTAGTGCAGGAAAATACCAAGAGGTTGAAGGACCGGCAGTTGCACAGCAGATGCTGGAAGACTTACAATATGACAAAGCAAAAACAGACAGAGTCTGCTATTTGATCGGACATCACCATACATATGATCAGATTGACGGTATTGATTATCAGATTCTTGTAGAAGCAGATTTTTTAGTAAATCTTGCAGAAGAACAAAGTTCTAGAGAGACAATTGAGTCCGTAAAAGGCAAGATTTTTAAGACAAAAACAGGAATCTGGCTGATAAATAAAATTTTTTGAAAAAAAAGCTTGCCAAGAGTCGAGGAATATGATAAAGTATAGAAGTCGCAGAAATGAGACAACAATTTAACTGCCCAGATAGCTCAGTCGGTAGAGCAGAGGACTGAAAATCCTCGTGTCGCTGGTTCGATTCCGGCTCTGGGCATCTTTTTTATTTTATAAAGAAATTCAAAGAGTTAACTTTCAGAAAGAATGAAAAAACCGAAAGTTGACTCTTTTTTTTAATTCCTATTCAATAGGAATTAAGTATGATATAATAAAAATGAAAAAATATGTTTACAAAGGGATAAAAAATGACATCAATTTATAATAAGTTGAAACAACTACAATACAAAGAAGATTATCCTTTTCACATGCCAGGACATAAAAGAAATTTAAAGATCGATTCATTATTAGATGCGATTTCCAAAATTGATATTACAGAGATCACAGGATTTGATGATCTTCACCATCCAGAAGAAATGATTCGAGAATTGATGGATGATTTAAAACAGATTTATGGAACAAAAGAGAGTTATCTACTGGTAAACAGCAGCACTGCGGGGAATTTAGCTGCAATAGCTGCATTGTGTAATATTGGAGATAAGATACTGGTTGCGAGAAACTGTCATAAGTCAGTCTATCACGCGATAGAATTGTTGGGACTTGATCCAATCTATATTTATCCAGAGATTGATGAATATGGAATCTGTAAAGGCATTACGAAGGAACAGATAGAAAATATTATAACAAAAGAAACTTCAATTAAGGCAATGGTCCTTGTTTCACCAACATATGAAGGAAGAGTATCAGATATCGAAGGAATATCAGATGTTCTGCATCGAAATAATATACCATTGATCGTAGATGAAGCTCATGGGGCTCATTTTATTTATCATGAGGCATTTCCAGAGAGTGCAGCAAATAGCGGAGCAGACATTGTGATACAAAGTCTGCACAAGACATTGCCCGCATTTACGCAAACGGGATTACTTCATTTGTGCACAGATTGTGTCACAAGAGAAATGATGCAAAAGAAATTGTCAATATTTCAGAGCAGTAGCCCATCCTATGTGTTGATAGCATCAATTGAACAATGTATCCACATATGTAATGAAAATCGTGGATATTTTCAACAATACTACGAAAAATTGTGGATACTACGTGAAAAACTAGAAGAATTAAAATATATCAAACTGGTACCAACGGATGATATTGGAAAACTTGTGTTTTCGGTAAAAGACACGACAATATCTGGAGAAGAACTATTTGAGATTTTAAGAGACAACTATCATTTAGAGATGGAAATGTCAGAACTTTATTATGTGATCGCAATGACAAGTGTGTGCGATACACAAGAAGGGTACGATAGATTGTATCAGGCATTAAAAGAGATCGACAGTGAGATCACAAAAAAGAATACAGAGTATTTATTTTTGGAAAATGATTTTCATCAAAATAAAAAGATGTTAAAACCAGAAGAAGCTGCAACAAAAGATCGAATACAGATTGATTATGATGATGCAAAAGATGAGATTGCAGCGGAATTTATTTTTTTGTATCCACCAGGAATTCCACTTGTTGTGCCTGGAGAAGTGATCGATAAGTATGTGATCGATAAGATCAGACAGTATGAGCAATATAATATGAAAGTGATAGGACTGGATGATCATAAAATATATATAATAAATAGATGAGAGGATATAAATATGGGATTATTTTTGACCGTTGAAGGACCAGATGGAGCTGGAAAAACAACACAAATAGAATTACTAAGAGACTACTTATCTGACAAAGGTTATGATATAATAGTATGTAGAGAACCTGGCGGAACACCGATCAGTGAGGCTGTAAGAAATGTGATCCTTAACAAAGAATTTACTGAGATGGGACATATGACGGAATTACTGCTTTACGCAGCTGCCAGAGCTCAATTGATCGAAGAAGTCATTCGTCCGGCATTAGAAGATGGAAAGATCGTAATCTGTGATCGATTTGTGGAATCATCTGCAGTCTATCAGGGAATTGCCAGAGGAATGGGAATTGATCTTGTTTACAAAGTAAATCAATTTGCAATCGGAGATACGATGCCAGATCTGACGATTATGATCGATCTGGATGCAGAAGCTGGTATTTCAAGAAAGAAAAAACAGGCAGAGCTGGACCGAATGGAAAGCGAGACAATTGATTTTCATAAGAAGGTTGTTGAAGGATACAGACAACTTGCGAGCCTGCATCCAGATAGAATCTATACTGTTGACGGAAGTCTGACGATCGAAGAGATTCATCAGAAGATTGTTTCACAGGTCAACAAAAAATTTCATGGTAAAGGGTGATGTAGTATGAAGAGTTTTGATGCAATTATAGGACATAAAAAAATAATTTCTCATTTTGAAGAAGCAATCAAGACGGGAAAAGTTTCCCATGCCTATTTATTAAGTGGCGAAGATGGAAGCGGAAAGATGATGATCGCAAAGGCAGTTGCGAAGGCACTTCTGTGCGAACACAAAGATGGATGTGGAGAATGTGCAGCATGTAAGCAGGTGGATTCATTAAATCATCCAGATGTCATTTATATTACTCATGAAAAGTATGAAATCAGAGTTGATGATATTCGAAAAGGGATCAATGAGACGATCGATATTAAACCGTATAGCGGAGATTATAAGATTTATATCATTGATGATGCGGATAGAATGAATGCAGGAGCGCAGAATGCCTTATTAAAGACATTAGAAGAACCACCTGCATATGCAGTGATCCTTCTATTAACAAACAATAAGGATAGATTGTTAGATACGATCCTCTCAAGATGTGTGTCCATGACATTAGGAAGTGTCAGAGAAAGCGAAATTGAAGATTATCTAAAAGCCAATACAGGGGCAAGTCATGCAGATATCGCATTTGCAGCAGCATTTTCACTTGGGAATATTGGACGTGCATTGCATGTACTGGATACAGAAGAATTTAAAGATATGCTGAATGATACAATGAACGTGATCACTCATATGAAGAGTATGGAGATTTATGAAGTTGTATCGTATGCGAAGAGTCTGACAAAATATAAGAATGAGATTTATGATTTCCTTGATATCATTATGGTATGGTATCGAGATATGCTGATTCTTAAGACAACAGGGTCTTTAAATCAACTTGTATTTAAAGATAAATACCGTCAGCTAAAAGATCAGGAGATTTATATTTCATTTGAGGGAATCAGTCATATTCTTGATGAAGTAGAAAAGGCTAGAAGGCGACTGATCGCGAATGTTAATTTTGAAGTGGCAATCGAAATGCTGCTTGTGACGATAAAGGAGAATGGTAAAGTATGGTAGAAGTAATTGGAGTGCGATTTCGTACTGCAGGAAAGATATATTTCTTTAATCCAAAGGAATTTCAGGTAAAGTCAGGAGACCACGTGATCGTGGAAACTGCCAGAGGAATTGAATTTGGATCAGTCGTTTCTGAGAGAAGACAGGTAAAGGAAAAATGCATCGGAGATGAATTAAAACCTGTTTTAAGAATCGCAACCAAAGAAGATGAAGAAAGGGCAGCGAAGAATAGAGAGAAAGAAAAAGAAGCATATAAGATCTGCCTTGATAAGATCAAGGAGCATGAGCTTGATATGAAGCTTGTATCAACAGAATATACATTTGATAATAATAAAGTATTATTTTACTTTACGGCAGATGGACGAGTTGATTTTCGTGAACTTGTAAAGGATCTGGCAGCAGTGTTCAGGACAAGAATTGAATTACGACAGATCGGTGTCAGAGATGAAGCCAAGATGCTTGGTGGTATGGGAATCTGTGGAAGAAAATTATGCTGTAATACATTTTTATCTGAGTTTGCACCTGTTTCTATCAAGATGGCCAAAGAGCAGAATCTGTCACTGAATCCGACAAAGATTTCAGGAGTCTGCGGAAGATTGATGTGTTGTCTTAAGAATGAACAGGAAACATATGAGTATTTAAATAGTAAGCTTCCAAATGTTGGTGAGAAATTAAAGACAAAAGATGGCGTAGTTGGAGAAGTTCAGAGAGTAGATGTACTTCGACAGAAGGTAAAACTGATCGTGGAAGATGAGAATGGAGATAAAGAAATCCAGGAATATAAGATTGATGATCTTTTAATGAGAAAGAAAAAGCCACAAGGATGTCAGGGGTGCAGCAAAGGATGCAATAATAAGAATCAAGGATGTAATAAAGGACATGGAAAGAGAAAGAATTGATGATCTTGGGATCAATGGTTATCAGATCATCCAGAAAGAACAGGGATTTTGTTTTGGAATGGATGCGGTTCTTTTATCAGATTTTGCACAAGTTAAGAATGGTGGGAGAGTTCTAGACCTCGGTACGGGGACTGGAATCCTCCCAATTTTGATGGAGGCAAAGACGAAGGCTGTTCATCTTACAGGGCTTGAAATACAGCCAGAGATGGCGAAGATGGCGGCAAGAAGTGTCAAATTAAATCATTTAGAAGATAAGATAGAGATCGTAGAGGGTGATATCAAAGAGGCTTCTGCGATTTTTTCGCATGATAGTTTTGACACGATCACATCAAATCCACCATATATGATCGGACAGCATGGACTTAAGAATCCGTCGGAGACGAAAGCAATCGCAAGACATGAGATACTTTGTACATTTGCGGATATCACGGCAGCAGCTAAAAAGCTTTTAAAGAATAAAGGAAAACTGTTTCTGGTACACAGAACATTCAGATTGTCAGAGATTTTATGCCAGCTGTCTAAGGATGGATTAGAGCCAAAAAGAATCCGTTTTGTGCATCCATACATTGATAAAGAACCGAATATATTTTTATTAGAAGCAGTAAAAGGCGGAAAGTCAAGAATGACAGTTGAGCCTCCATTGATCGTTTATCAAAAAGAAGGAAAATACACAGAAGAAATTTATAAGATTTATGGAATGAATCCGGAGGAATAAGCATGAGTGGAACATTATATTTGTGTGCGACACCGATTGGTAATCTGGAAGACATTACTTTTCGTGTGATAAACACATTAAAAGAAGTTGATCTGATCGCAGCGGAAGACACAAGGCACAGTATCAAATTATTAAATCATTTTGAAATTAAGACAAAGATGACAAGCTATCATGAGTATAATCGTGTGGAGAAAGCAAAAGTTCTTGTAAAGCAGTTGCAGGAAGGAAAAGATATCGCACTCATTACAGATGCTGGGACACCGGGAATTTCAGATCCAGGAGAAGAATTGGTAAGACAGTGCCATGAAGCAGGAATCACAGTTACTGCATTACCAGGAGCATGTGCGTTGATCAATGCACTGATCATCTCTGGGCAGCCAACAAGAAGATTTTGTTTTGAAGCATTTCTTCCATCAGATAAAAAAGAAAGAAAACAGATTCTTGATTCTCTGGAAAATGAGACAAGATCTATTATCATTTATGAAGCACCACATCGTTTAGTAAGGACTTTGGAAGAACTACATGAAGTGCTCGGAGACAGATCCATGACATTATGCAGAGAACTCACAAAGAAGCATGAGAGCGTTTTTAAATCAACGCTTGGGGAAATCCTTGCCTATCATAGAGAAAATCCGCCAAAAGGCGAATGTGTAATGATCATAGAAGGAAAATCATTTCAAGAATTAAAAGAACAGAGTCAGGAAGAATTTCTAAAGATTCCATTGTCAGAGCATATGAACCGTTATATGGATCAGGGATATTCAAAGAAAGAAGCGATGAAACTGGTAGCCAAAGATCGAGGTGTTGGTAAGAGAGAGATTTATCAGCAGTTGTTGGAAGAGGAATAAAAATATATCAACAAAAAAGGTATGGGAAAATAATATCAATTCCCATACCTTTTGTTTGTCTTTATTGAAATGATCCAAAAAATTACGCTTCAGTAATTTCGAATCCAGCAAGTTTAGCTAATTCAATGATAGATTTTCTTGAGACTTTCTTTCCTTTGTAGTCAATCAGATCATCCATATCTTCTCCAGTAAAAATATCTGCAGGATTATATTTCTTTAAAATAATCTTATCGTCATCTACAAATATTTCAAGAGGATCGCGTTCGTTCACATCAAAGTTACGACGTAATTCGATCGGTAAAGTAATTCTTCCAAGTTCGTCAAGCCTTCTTACAATGCCTGTACTTTTCATGTGTAAACCTCCTTAATGTCTTACAATCATTTTATATCTTAAACCATAGCATACCAAAATCTGGTTGTCAATTCATTTGTTTACTTATAAACTAGAGAATAAATAAGTATAATTAACAGATTTCAGCACCTGCTGGCATATCTTTATCTGGTGTTACAAGAGCTAATTCACCCTTATCATTTTCAGCACAAAGTAACATTCCTTCAGAGAGAACTCCTGCTAATTTGGCTGGTTTTAAGTTCACAAGTACCATAACTTTCTTACCGAGCATATCTTCTGGTTTATAATAAGCTTTGATACCAGAAACAATCTGTTTTACCTGGCTTCCGATCTTAACCTGAGAGCAAAGAAGTTTCTTGGATTTTTTCACTTCTTCACAGGCAATGATCTCACCAACCTGGAACTGCATCTTAGTGAAATCATCAAAAGTGATCTCATCTTTTGGTTCAATGTTGATGACAGTATCTTCTTCTACAGCAGCGTTTGCAGCTTTGACAGAAGCAGCCTGTTTCTCCATTAAGACTTTGGCTTTTTCCATAACTTCTTTCTCATCTAATCTTGCAAATAAGATCTGAGGTTTTTCAGTTACTTTTGTACCACTCTTGTAGTTTCCAAATGTTGCAAGGTTATCAAATTCAACCATAGATGTATTTAACTGAGCAAAGATCTTCTCAGATGTCTCAGGCATATATGGTGATAATAAAGATGCACCAATTGTGATTCCTTCAACAAGGTTGTATAAAACAGTAGCCAGACGGTCTTTTGAAGCTTCGTCTTTTGCTAATACCCAAGGCATAGTCTCATCAATATAACGGTTGCAGCGACGGAATAAGTTAAAGATCTCAGTCATTGAATCTGCAACACGAAGGTCAGCCATCTTCTCAGCAACTTTATCTCTTGTACCTGTCACAACGGCTTTCAGATCATCATCATAATCTCCTACAACACCCTTGTCTTCTACGATTCCTCCAAAATATTTGTTGGACATAGAAATCGTACGGTTTACAAGGTTACCAAGAATATTTGCAAGGTCAGAGTTCATACGCTCGATCATCAATTCCCATGAGATCACACCATCACGTTCGAAAGGCATTTCATGAAGAACGAAATAACGCACTGCGTCAACTCCGAAGAAGTCAACCAGATCATCTGCGTATAAAACGTTACCTTTGGATTTACTCATCTTACCATCGCCCTGAAGCAGCCAAGGATGTCCAAATACCTGTTTAGGAAGTGGAAGATCTAGTGCCATCAGGATGATTGGCCAGTAAATTGTATGAAAACGGATGATATCTTTACCAATCAGGTGAAGATCTGCAGGCCAGAACTTGTTAAACTTGTCTGAACTGTTTCCATCACAGTCATAACCGATACCTGTGATATAGTTTGTTAATGCATCTAACCATACATAAACGATGTGTCCTTCATCAAAGTCAACTGGGATTCCCCATGAAAATGATGTTCTTGAAACACACAGATCCTGAAGTCCAGGAAGAAGGAAGTTGTTCATCATCTCATTCTTACGGGATTCTGGCTGAATAAATTCAGGATGTGTATTGATGTGTTCGATCAGACGGTCTGCATATTTGCTTAATTTTAAGAAATAAGCTTCTTCTTTTGCAGGTTGTACTGGACGTCCGCAGTCAGGACATTTACCATCTACTAACTGGCTCTCTGTGAAGAAAGATTCACAAGGTGTACAGTATAAACCTTCGTATTCACCTTTGTAGATATCTCCCTGCTCATATAATTTCTTAAAAATCTTCTGAACCTGTTTCTCGTGATCTTCATCAGTTGTTCTGATAAAACGGTCATAAGAAGTGTTCATAAGATCCCAGATTCTCTTGATTTCTCCGGCAACATCATCAACGAATTCTTTTGGTGTTACCCCTTTTTCTTCTGCTTTTAATTCTACTTTCTGACCATGTTCGTCAGTTCCTGTCTGGAAAAATACGTCATAGCCTTCCATTCTTTTATATCGAGCAATACTGTCTGCCAGGATGATCTCATATGTGTTACCAATATGAGGTTTTCCGGAAGTATAAGTAATTGCAGTCGTAATATAATATGGTTTCTTACTCATAATGATCCTCCGATTTTCTGTTTCTATCCTTATAATTATAGTACATCTTGTGCGGATAGTCTATTTTTTTTCTTTAAAAAATAAGATATTAACAAGTGTTTATTTGGAGGTAGAAATGGAATTTGCAGGGAGATTGAAAAAGATCAGAATAAAGTTGATCATGATTGGAATTTGTCTGATATTTCTAGGAGGATATAGTCTGATCCAAGAATGGAAAGATCAAAAAAAGAATACAACAAAAAAAGTATTTGATCAGTATACGGATGCGTTTTTTAAAGAAAATATATCAACAAATGAGATCACGATGCATTTCTTTTTAGAAAATCCAGAAAAATATAGATTAGAACAACCAAAAAATCTTTATCCATCCATGAATCAGGGAAGTGTCTTGAATGAAAAAATTAAAATTTCAAAAGAAATTGAGAAGTTAAAAAAATTTAAACAAAAGGAATTGACGAAAAAACAGCAAAATACATATATGGTTTTGATGGATTATTTAAGAAGACAGAAAAATCTTTCGATGTATCCGTATTATGAAAGAATCCTTGGGAAAACATCTGGGCAGCAGGCACAGATTCTTCTGACATTAAGTGAATATCGTCTGAAAAATGAGAAAGATATCAAAAGCTATTTTCAATTATTGAAGGGACTGGATGGATATTTTGATTCACTGATCGAATACAGCAAGGAACAGGTAAAGAGAAATTTATTCCTATCTGATCAGTCTTTAAAAGAAGTATTGCAGCAGATTCAGAATGTCATAAAGCAAAAAGAAAACAATATGTTGGTTGCAACATTTAATTTAAGAATTGCAGATATTAAAGGAATTAATGCAGCTCAGAAAAAGAAATACTGCAGAGAAAATAAGAAATTGATCGGTACAAAGGTGCTGCCTGCTTATGAAAAATTATATTCCCATTTGCAGGCATTAAATGGAAATGGGAAAAATGAAAATGGTCTGTATTATTATAAAAATGGAAAAGAATATTATAAAGTATTGGTTGCACAGAAAACAGGATCAGATAAAACGATAGAAGAAATGATCGAAATCAGTGATCGATCCATTGAAAAATGCCTTCGAAAACTTATAAAATTGCAAAAAAAGTATCCAAATATCATAAATGAATATAGAAATCATAAAAAAAATATAAAAATTGTGCAAAATCCACAAAATATACTTAACAAACTAAGGCAAAAGATGGTAAAATATTATCCAAAGGCACCAAAAGTTAGCTGTAAAATAAAATATGTGCACAAAACCATGGAAGAATATACCAGTCCTGCGTTCTATATGGTACCAGAGATTGATTCTTACAAGGAGAATGTAATTTACATTAATAAGGCACAGACTGCAGAGTTATATCCAACTTTGGCACATGAAGGATACCCAGGACATTTATACCAGAATGTATATTATGCGGCAAGGAACGATGATCCAGTGCGCTATCTGCTTGATTATCCTGGATATTCAGAAGGATATGCAACGTATGTAGAAGTTTTTAGTTACAGTATGATGGATGCTGAAGGATATGGCGATATTTATCAACAGATGAATATGGAGATGTACGAGTACAATCTGGCACTTTGTTCAAGAGTTGATCTTGGAGTTCATTATGAAGGATGGAAGAAGAAAGATGTCAGGGCGTATTTAAGATCATTTGGAATGGATGATTCTCAGGCAGATGAATTATTTCAGATGATTATCGAGAATCCTGCAAATTATTTATCTTATTATATCGGTTATCAGGAGTTTTATGAGCTTTTGACTGATTATAAGAAAATGGCAGGGAATAAATACAGCTTAAAAGCGTACCACACAGAGATTTTAGATGCAGGCCCATGTAGTTTTGACATTTTGAGAAGACGCATCGAAAGCAACCTATGAATGGAGGAGTAACTTATGTCAACAAAAGCTTATTACACACATGAAGAAATCGGAAAAGGAAAGCCTGGATTTTCAAAAACAAGATCCATTATTGAAGCAGCATTCTATGGAAATAACGTTGTAGAAGTAAAAGATTTAAAACAGGCTTATGAATTAGCAAAGAATTCGCCTGGAACGATCGTTACAGATATGCCAGTATATAAACCAGAAGCGATTGGTTTAGATGAGGGGTCCAAAGTTCTATTATTTAATGATGGATCAGTGACTGGACGCTGTGCAGCCGCAAGAAGAATTTCCAGTGAACCTGGTGTCGATATAAATGATCTGGATTTAAAATTAATGGATGCGATCTATGATACAAGATGGACAACAATGTACCATGCACAGGTATATATCGGATTAGATCCTGAATTTATGGTAAAAGCACATCTTTTAATTCCAGAAGGTGAAGAAAATATTTTATATTCCTGGATGTTAAATTTCCAGTATATGAATCCTGAATACAATGAAATGTATAAGAATTCACAGCCAGTTGCAGATGAGACAGATATCTATATTTTCTCAGATCCACAGTGGACACATGAAGAACATCCATTAGGATTAACATATTTTAATACAGACACAAACTGTGCTGCACTTCTTGGTATGAAATACTTTGGGGAACATAAGAAAGGTACATTAACAATTGCATGGGCGATCGCAAATCGTAACGGATATGCTTCCTGCCATGGTGGACAGAAAGAATTCAGATTAGATAATGGAGAGAAATTCGTAGCATCTTTCTTCGGATTATCAGGATCAGGAAAATCCACATTAACACATGCAACACATAATAATAAATACGAAGAGATTCAGGTTCTGCATGACGATGCATTTATCATCAATACAGAAACAGGTGCATCTATTGCAATGGAACCAACATATTTTGATAAAACAGCGGACTATCCAACAGGATGCCCAGATAATAAATACTTATTAACAGCACAGAATTGCTCTGCAACAAGAGATAGTGAAGGAAAAGTCGTTCTTGTCACAGAAGATATCCGTAACGGAAATGGTCGTGCGATCAAGTCCAAATTATGGTCACCAAACCGTGTAGATAAGATCAATGACCCAGTAAATGCAATCTTCTGGATTATGAAAGACCCAACAATCCCACCAATTGTTAAGATCAAAGGAGCTTCTTTAGCATCTGTTATGGGAGCAACACTTGCAACAAAACGAAGCAGTGCGGAACGTCTGGCACCTGGAGTAGATCCAAACCGTCTGGTTGTGGAACCATATGCAAACCCATTTAGAACATACCCTCTTGTAAATGACTACAAGAAGTTTAGAAAACTTGTAAAAGAAAGAAATGTAGACTGCTATATCATTAATACAGGAGACTTCATGGGTAAAGATATCAAACCTGCAACAACAATTTCCGCAATTGAGCAGGTTGTAGAAGGAACTGGAGAATTCAAACAGTGGGGACCATTTACAGATATCGAAGTGCTTGAGATGGAAGGATATGTTTCAGATTTCAACGATATGAACTATGTGGAAACCTTAAAAGCAAGAATGACAGACAGACTAAACTTCGTCTTCGAAAAAGACGTAGAAGATGGTGGATACAATGCACTTCCTACACAGGCAAAAGAAGCTTTAGCAAAAGTTATTGGAGAAGCACACAATTTAGAAGTGGAAAATTCCAATAATTAAAGGTATAATACTCTTAAATCGTTGTTTAGGAGGTGAATTGATTGGATAAAGATCGTTTAAATAATATGGTGGTAGACTTATTCCACGGAATTTCATATGAAGAAGAGAAAGCCGTGATCACAGATGAGTTTAAGGATATTTCGAACAAAGATCTGCATATTATTGATGCGATCGGAATCAAGAAACCGAAGAATATGTCAACGATTGCAGGAGATTTAAATATTACGGTTGGTACACTTACAACCGCAATCAATAACCTCTTGAAGAAAGGATATGTAAATCGCAAACGCGGAGAGAAAGATCGCAGAGTTGTTTATATATCTCTTTCTGAGAAGGGGAGGAAAGCATACAGTCATCACAGAGAATTTCATAAACGTATGATCCAGGGACTGCTTGATACGCTTAATGAGCAGGAACAGGATCTGTTGGTGAAGGTAATGCAGTATTTTCATGATTACTTTCGTGAACATATGTAGATGTGTTTGACGTAGTCTTTCATTGTATGAGACAGAAATAAAATAAGAACCAATATTTATAATAAATCGGTGGCAACACGCATATTTTAAGAGCTTTTTTTACAAATCGCTTATCCGCGCCTGTTCCTTTGAAAACTCACTGAGTGCGAGCCAAAATGCCCGCACTTACGTTCAGACATTCAACCACAGGGCGCTGCGAATTTGTAAAAAACGCACTTAAAATATGCTAATCGTTGCCATCGGTTTATTATAAATATTGGTTCTTATTTTATTTCTGTCTCATACAACGGAAGGCTATTCAAATCACCACATAGTGTGTATGGGCGGTATTGGATTTAAATTTTATTGTTCATGGACGGAAGGAGGGAAAATTTTATAAGATAATCTTTTTTGATTCTGTAGATATTAAGATTTTTAATTCATTTCTAATAAATTTAATCTTATATTTTATCTAAGTAAAAATATCAAAAAAATATGGAATACATTCCGAAAAATTAATATAAATAACAAAAATTCGGAATTGATTCCGAAAAAATGAGCTAAAAAACTAAAATATAGAATAAAATGTGTAAAATTGCAAAACAGAATTAAATTTTAGAAAACATCTATAATTTTGACGGAAATTACTCCGATTATACGTCTTATATAGTGAATGATCATTCAAAACAATCAACCAACAAGGAGAACAAGAGTGGAGGAGAGAGATAAACAACTATTAAAAATGATTCGGAAGCAGTCGGAAGAGGGGATGAGTCTTTTGATTGATGAATATGGTGGTGCAATCAAGGCAATTTGTTCTAATGTGCTGCGGAATTATGATGCGGGTATTGTTCAAGATGCGATGCAGGAGACTGTCATTCGGTTGTGGCAGAAATTGTCGCAGAGGTTTCAGGTAAAGAAGAATTTAAGGGCATATATTTATCAGACGGCAAGAAATTGTGCGTTGGATTATTTGAGAAAATATCAAAGACATTCTGAGACGGATTTCGAGGGTGTGGAAGATATGATGCAGGACGTATCTACAGATGTAGAACGGGAATTTTCCAGAAAGCATAATGAACGAATCGTTCATGAAGTTATAAAAGAGATGGAAGAACCTGATCGTACGATTTTTATTTTGCGATTCTTTTATTATGAGACAGTGAAAGTGATTGCGGAAACAGTTCATTTGAAAGAAGACAATGTCGAAAGCAGGATTCGCAGAGGGAAGAAGAAATTAAAAGCAGAGTTATTAAGGAGAGGTGTTTTGAATGAGTAAAAATAGAATTGATATTACAGAGCAGGAAGCGATAGACTTAAAAGAAAATATTACAGAAGAGGAAAAAGATTTACTGAAAAATGCAGTGAAGAAAGAAATCCGAAAGAAGCATAGAAAAAAGACAAAATATATGAAAGCGGCAGCAGTTGCGGCTTGTGTATTGATCGTTGCGCCAACAACGATTTATGGAAAAGAAATTCAGAGATTTTTCCAGAGCAAATGGAAACAGAATATTTTCCGAATGGAAGTTCAGGTAACAAAGGAGAAGAAGTCAAAACAAAATGTATCTTTGGATACACGCAATTTAAAACAGTATGAAGTAACAAAAGAGAAGTCTAAAAATGAAACTTGGTATGCATTTAAAAATCAGAAAATAAATAACAAAGATTTTTATGCAAGGTTGATTAAGGTAGATCAGACGATTAAGAAAAAATTCTTTGTTAATGATGTGGAAAAATATTCAGAAGATGAGATTTCTGGAAACAAAGTTTTGATACTTAGTATGAATAATATAGATGGAAAGAAAGATCATAAGGTTTATATTTTCTATGAAAAAGAAGGATATATTTTAGAGATTCCATCTTGTGAATTAAGTAAAAATCAGATTTTAAATACAGTCAAAAATATTACGGTACAGGAATGCAGCAAAAATGATGCTGACAAGGGTATTTCATTGACCCAATATTTAAAAGAGCAAAAGGGTATCAAGGAAAATAAGAAACTTCTGCCAAAACAAAGTGTTGCAAAAAAACAGGAAGTAACAAAGGGTTATGGAGATGGAATTACCTATCAGATTCAGAAGATTAAAGTTTGTGATTCAGTGAAAGGTTTGAGTAGTGAAAATAAAAAATGGAGAAATAATAATGCTCAAAGTCAGTTAAGAAAAATTACAGACAAGAAAGGAAAACTTGAGTCATATCAAAGAAAGACAATTATTTATGGAGACGGATTCCATGCCCCAGAGCAGAGAATTGGAAAGACTCAGACAATGAATCAGAAATTAGTGTTTGTTGAATTAAAAGTAACGAATACAACAAAAGAAACAAAACAGGCAGAAGCTGCACCGGGAATCTGTTTTGCAAAAGAGAAGCAAAAAGGGTATGAGATTTTGAATGATGATTATAAACGCCCAACAGCAATCTCAAAATTACAAACAAATGAGGCAGCAGCTTATTTTGAAGAGAGTAATGGTGGATATGGGTATGGATTTAAGTCACTGAAAGCTGGGGAGAGTGAGGTGTATCATTTAGGATATTTTGTGGATGAAGATCAAGTGGAAAATATGAGTTTGAATTTCTATGGAAGTGATAAGAATCATAGAGTTTTAAAATGTTTTGAATAAGCTATAGTTAGAAAAATCGCTGCATGATAACTGATTTTGAGTTAATGATGCAGCGATTTATTTGTGTCACTTGGACATTATCTCATTTTTGCCTATAGACAATATAACATATACCTATAGATATTCCAAGTATGTATGATTTGATTAAAGTATATGCGTTACCTTAAAAATAAAGGAAAAATTCTTTATTTTCACAGAACGATATCGTATCATAAATATATTCAAACAAAACAAAGCAGGAGGGGGAAGGAACATGCTGCAACTAAATTACAAATTAACAGATGAAGACTACATAGAATTTAACGAATTTCATCAGTTAATTCATTCAGAAGTAGGAAAGAGAAATCTGTTTAAACTTAGACTAATAGGTCCAATGATCAGCATTCTTGCGATAGTGATTTTCATTCTGGCAAGAGCAGAAATAATGTTGATCGTTACAGAAGTAATTGTATTATGCATTTTTTCAATTGTATGTGTAACACAGGCTAAAAAGATTATGAAAAGAGGGATCCGTAAGACAATTCTAAAAATGAAAGAAACAGAAGGACTACCATTTGCAGGAGAAACAACATTAAATTTTACGGAAGATCAGATCATAGAGATAACAAAAGGTCAGGAAGTGAAAGTAGATTATAAAAAGGTAGAAGATGTTTGTGAAACAGAGGAAGCTTTTTATGTTTACATGAGCTCTGTACAAGCGATTATTATTCCGAAGAGAGTATTGGATCAGGATAAGGAAAAGAAATTAAGACAGATCTTAAGTAAAAAGTAAAATACATCAAAACATGGTTTCAAGAAACAAGATTTTGAAACCATGTTTTTTCATATCTTAAAAATTCTTATAAAACTAACCTATCTGATTTTCAAAGTTTATCTTACACAGCCACAAACAATACGCAGATACGTCCGGTGGCTGGCGCTTAATCCTTGTAGACAAGAATCATTACATCCCAAAAGATTACCAAATGAATTTAATAAGATTATCCAATGGAAAACAGGTCGATTCCAGAATCTATCCATCTCTGCAGAAGATGTTCAACGATGCCAGAGCAAATGGTTTAGCTTTATTTGTCAGGGAAGGATACCGAACCGCTCAAGACCAACAGCAGATTATGAATGAACGAATCAGAGAATATGAAAATCAAGGATATTCCAAACCACAGGCAACAAAAATGGCAGAAAAGTATGTAGCAATTCCGGGAACGAGTGAGCACCAGCTTGGATTAAGTGTAGATATTAACGCCAATCAAACAAAATGCTCATCAGAAAAAGTATACAGTTGGCTTGATAATAATGCATATAAATACGGCTTTATCAAGCGTTATCCATCCAACAAATCTTATATCACAAGAATTCACAATGAACCGTGGCATTACAGATATGTTGGAAAAGAAGCGGCTGCAACGATGAAAAACCAGAATCTTTGTCTGGAAGAATATTTAAAAAAATATAAATAATCAAACTGTCTTTTCTACAAGAATCAGAGTTATACTTTATAGAAACAATACGAGGAGGAAAAGAAAATGGATGCGGATTTTCTGTTAATACAGAAAATTAAAAAAGGGAATGAACAAGCCATGGATCAGTTTGTATTGAAACATTACCCTAAAATCTATCAGTATTGTTTGCTGCGTGTCAGAGATCATGGTTATGCCGAAGATCTGACGCAGGAAACATTTTTGAAGTTTTTTCAGGCATTTGAACGGTACAAACATTATGGCAAAGCTTTAAATTACCTATATGTGATTGCAGGAAATCTATGTAAAGACCATTTCAGGAAAGAGGGCAGGATTGAAGTTTCTGAACTGCCAGAAGAAATTCCAATAGAGCATATGGGGCAGGTGGAAAAAAGAGTTGAGATATATGAGGCACTTGATAAGCTTCCTGATGAGATAAAAGAAGTGGTGATCCTATTCTTTTTTCAAGAGATCAGTCAGAAAGAGATCGCCAGAATGATGGACATTAAAGTATCACTTGTAAAATACCGAGTCAGCCGGGCAAAAAAACTGCTGGCAGAGTATCTGGGGGAAGGAGAGTAAAGGCAGATGGAGAAAAAATATGAGACAAAAATAAAAGATTACACGAAAGATATCGAGCAAAATATAAATCAGGAAGCGGTCTTACAGACGATAAAAAAATGCAAAGAAACCTTTGTGCAGGCAGAAGATTATCCGCTTTCTTATATGGAATTTTTATATGATCAGATGCAGTTTATTCAGAAACGATGGTGGATCTTGCAAGGGTGTCTGTTAGCTGTTTTATGGATTTTTCTAAATGATGCGGCAGACATTTATGAAATGCAGAGATTAATGGGAGCAGGGGCTTGTTTATTTGCAATTTTTCTTGTGCCGGAGATTTGGAAAAATCGAAGAAATCAGGCGATGGAAATCGAAGGGGCAGCATATTATTCGCTGCGGCAGGTATGCATGGCGCGAATTCTGCTGTTTGGATTTATGGATCTTTTGATCGTAACAGCATTTGCGGTAAGTGTGGCATTTACGGTGAGAGTATCAGCGCAGATGTTTGCTGTGAATTTTATGATCCCATTTAATGTGACAGGGGCGATCTGTTTTCGATTTTTATATTGTAAGCGAAGCGAAAGTGAATATTTGGCGGCAGCAGGATGTTTTCTGTTTATGATCCTGTGGGTATTTATCATTTCCAGAGAAGAAATTTATTGTAAGATTTCAGGAGCGGTCTGGTGTGCCGCATTGATTTTATCGATCATGTATTTGATTTATGTGGTCAAAAGATCACAAAGTTTTTATGGGAAAATCTATGAGGTGTAGGATGATACGTTTGAAATATAGGTTATGTGAGGTGTAAGGACAATGGAATTAAGTATTAACAACGTGACAAAACAATTTAAAGTAAAAAAGGCAGTGGATGACATCTCATTTTCGATGAAAAATGGTGTTTATGGACTGCTTGGAGTCAATGGTGCGGGAAAAACAACGTTGATGAGAATGTTATGTACACTGACAACACCAGACTGTGGAATGATCACATGGGATGGAAAAGATATCTTTAAGATGGGAGCTTCGTATCGCCAGATTCTTGGATATCTGCCACAGGATTTTGGGTATTATCCATATCTGACAATTTATGATTATATGATGTACATTGCATCCATCAAAGGAATCCGACCGGCGGTAGCAAAAAAACGGACAAAGGAATTGTTAAAACAGGTAGGATTATCAGATCAGAAAAAGCAGAAAATGAGAAATCTGTCAGGCGGAATGGTACGAAGGGTCGGGATTGCGCAGGCAATGTTAAATGATCCAAAAATCCTGATCTTAGATGAACCAACTGCGGGACTTGACCCGAATGAGAGAATCCGTTTTCGGAACCTGATCAGTGAATTGGCAGAAGAACGACTGGTATTATTATCAACGCATATCGTGTCAGATGTAGAATTTATCGCAAATAAGATTGTTTTGATGAAAGAGGGGCAATGCTGTTTTGAAGGAACATCTGATGAAGTGATTGCATCCATAGATAAGAAGGTTTACTGTTTTGTGGCACCAAGAGAACAAGTAGATCATTATATGAGAAATTATCTTGTTGTAAATGTAAAAACATTCGGATCGAATGCGGAACTTAGAATTCTCTCAGATCATGAACCGGTCAAAGGGGCATGCGTTGAGGAAGCAACACTGGAAGATGCATTTTTAAACTACTTTGGAGAGAGGGCTGGTGAAAGTCATGCTTAAATATGAGTTAAAAAGAATTTTTACAAAGCGGCTGAATCGTGTGTTGATAACGATCGGACTTGCACTTTCTGTGATTTTAAGTTTCCTTGCAGCAACCAGTAATCGATTCGTTTCATCGCAAGGACATTTAGAAACAGGAATTTCAGCGACGAGAAAAGTTGTGGCAGACAAGAATCGAAATAAAGGGCTTATGACACCCAAAAGAATATCAGAACTTATCACACAGGATCAGAGAGCATTTCGTGAATACAAAGATAAAGGTGAAAGCGACAAAATTTATGGAACCAGCATACAGCAATATTTGGATGTGGAACAGCTTGTCAGCTATATTTTAACAGGAAATGAAGATTACAATCCATCGGTATATCTGGATGTAAATCCAAAGAAACTTTTAAACATTTATAAGATCCGTGAGGCAAAAATCCAGAAACTGATCAGGCAAAATGGAAAGACAGAAGAACAGAGAAAATATCTAAAAGCACAATACGATAAGATTTCCACACCATATCAATACGAAGCACCAGATTCATGGGACACGATGCAATTATATGTCGTGACATATTCCATTGTTCTGGCAGTACTCATGGGAGTTTTAGCTTCAGGAATTTTTTCAGAAGAAATTACACTGAAAGCAGATGCGATATTCTTTTCATCCAAATACGGAAGAGACAAAGCCATAAAAACAAAGATCAGTGCAGGACTCATCACATCAACGGGAATTTACTGGATCGGTATGTGTCTGTTTACTGTGATATCACTTACCTTGATGGGAACAAGCGGATCACATACTTTGATGAGCATGTTAAACAGCTATACAATCTATAATGTTACATATGGACAGGCATTTTACATTATGATGTTTGCAGGATATATAGCAAATCTTTTGGCAACGACGGTGTCTATGCTGGTATCTGCGATTATGGGAAGTCCGAATATTGCAATTTGTATTCCATTTTTTTTATTCTGCATTATGCCATTTGTGGGAAGAATCGGTGGAGGTAAGGGAATCTTTTTGCTGACACCGGATCAGCTGAATAATTTTCAGGAGATTATGAAGGTGAATCATATTTACCAGATCGGTGGATTTGTGACGAATCAGCTGGCTTTGATGGTGCTGATATATGTGGTTGTAAATTTAGTTTTGATACCAGTGATTTATTCTGCATATAAAAGAAAATCATAAACTGGCACCATTAAAAATAAAAAAACTGGCTATTTTAAAAATACCAATGACACGATAAATTATAACACAATAAAGGAACGCAGCGTACTTAAAAACTATATATCATACAAGAAATCAGGAAGTGAGGAAAATACAATGAAAGAAAATAAAGTACAGTTTATTGCAATAACAGCAATGGCAGTTGCATTAACTTATGTGTTTACAGCGTTTGTTAACGTAAGATTACCGATCGCAGCTAATGGAGGTCTGATTCATTTAGGAAATGTTCCTCTATTTATTATGGCAATTTTATTCGGTAAGAAAACAGGAGCTATCGCTGGTGGAGTTGGAATGGGATTATTTGATCTGTTGTCAGGATGGACAGCGTGGGCACCATTTACATTTATTATCGTAGGAATCATGGGATATGTTGTTGGAGCTATGACAGAGAAGCATGACCAGTATGGATGGAAAGTTGCAGCAATCTTTGCAGCATTTGTAATTAAGATCGTTGGATATTATATTGCAGAGATCATTCTTTATGGAAACTTTATTGCACCAATCAGTTCTGTTCCAGGAAATGTCGTACAGATTGCTGTAGCAGCAGTTGTTGTATTGATCGTGATCGAACCAATTGAGATTGCAGTTAAGAAAATTGGAATTACACAGTTCGCATAATAAAATGATATAATGATACCGGGATTGCTAAAGCATTTTCTATGCAGTGATCCCGGTATATTAGATTATAAAAATAAAAAAGAAAGTGAGTGACGGATATGAGTAAATACAAGATTATGACACCAGGACCTGTTCAGGTGCCAGAAAATGTAAGACTGGCGAGAAGCCTTTCTACAACGAATGCAGATTTGGACCCGCAATTCTATGATGAATACAAGGAAACCTGTGAGCTGATCAGTGAGCTGCTTCATACGAAGAATGAAACACTGATCCTAAGCGGAGAAGGAATCCTTGGTTTAGAGGCAGCATGTGCATCTATGACAGAGCCGGGAGATAGAGTTTTAATTCTTGATAATGGAATTTATGGAGCAGGATTTGCAGATTTTGTATCTATGTATGGTGGAACTCCTGTTATGTATACAAAAGATTATAAAAATGCATTTGATGTTGATGAATTAGATGCATATCTGAAGGAAGATCACGATTTTAAATATGCAACAGTTGTTCATTGTGATACTCCAAGTGGAATGTTAAATGACATTCATAAAATCTGTCCATTATTGAAATCCTATGGAATCATGACAGTTACAGATTCTGTTTCAGGAATGTTTGGAAATGAAGTCAATGTTGATAAAGCACAGATCGATATCTTATGTGGAGGATCTCAAAAAGCAGTTTCAGCGCCTCCAGGACTTACTTTCGTAACGATCAGTGATGAAGCTAAAAAAGTTATGGAAAATCGAAAAACACCAATCGCATCATTTTATTGTAATCTGACGATTTTCAAAGATTACTATAAAAATTTATGGTTCCCATATACAATGCCGATCAGTGATATCTATGGATTGAAAGCAGCGATGGATAATATTGCAGCGGATAAAGATCTGATCAAACGTCACGCCAGAATCGCCAATGCGACAAGAAAAGCCATTGAAGCATTTGGTCTAAAATTACATTTGGAAAGTGGATTTTCAGATACGGTTACAGTATTTGATGTACCAGAAGGAATGACAGCGGATGATATTCTGGAAAGAATGAGAGAAAAACATGGAATCATGCTGGCAGGTTCTTTCGGAGAATTGGCAGGAAAAGTCATTCGAATCGGACATATGGGTGCAAGTGCAAATGTAGGAGATATGTTAGAAGTGATGTCTGGATTGGAAGAAACATTGAGATATCATGGATGGAAATCAGAGAATAGTTTGTTGGGAGTGTTTCATACAGAATTATGATATTAGGACATACAATAAAAGATTATAAAAGAGAAAATCTGTTGAATGATGTGATCACAGGAATCATCATCATGGCAGTATCGATTCCAATTTCTATGGGATATTCCCAGATTGCCGGATTACCTGCGGTTTATGGGCTATATGGGTCTGTATTTCCGATCATTTTATTTGCATTATTTTCTACATCTCCGCAGTTCATCTTTGGAGTGGATGCGGCACCAGCAGCGTTGGTTGGATCAGCACTTCTTGGGATGAATATACAAAGTGGTTCCAAAGAAGCACTTGCAGTTGTGCCAGTGATCACATTTTTTGTGGCATTGTGGCTGCTCGCATTTTATCTGATGCATGCAGGAAAACTTGTAAATTATATTTCAGCACCAGTTATGGGTGGATTTATTACAGGAATCTGTTCGACGATCATTTTGATGCAAGTGCCGAAATTAATGGGAGGAACAGCAGGAACTGGAGAATTATTAGAACTGTTAGAGCATATAGAAAAAACAGCAGAACAGATCAATCTTCCATCATTGATCTTAGGAATCCTATCATTAGTCATCTTGTTGGCAGCGAAAAAGATCATGCCGAAATTCCCAATGGCAGTTGTGATGATGGCAGCAGGAGCTGTTTTGACGCAGGTTCTGCCAATGAAAGAATGGGGAATTAAGACATTAGATGCCGTAGCACCAGGACTTCCAAAATGGAGTTTTCCAAATCTTATGTTAATTCCAATGGATGAAGTGGTGACGATCAGTTTGTCGGTAGCGGTCGTTATTATGGCGGAAACACTTCTTGCAGAGAATAATTTTGCACAGAAAAATGGATATCGTATCAATGATAATCAAGAATTACTAGCATTTGCAGTTGGAAATCTTGTGGCAGCATTGACTGGATGCTGTCCGATCAACGGATCTGTTTCAAGAACGGCGATGGGAGAACAATATCAGGGAAAAACACAGTTAATGAGTATTGTTGCAGGATTATCTATGATCCTATTACTGTTATTTGGAACAGGATTTATTGGATATCTGCCAGTTCCGGTATTGACGGCGATTGTAATTTCCGCACTTCTGGGAGCGACAGAATTTGAACTGGCGGTAAAACTGTGGAAAGTCAGCCGCACAGAATGTTTTATTTTCTGGGGTGCATTTATTGGGGTATTGTTACTTGGAACGATCAATGGTGTATTGATCGGAATTATCTTATCTTTTGCAGAAATGGTGATACGATCATCAAAACCAGCAAGTTGTTTTCTGGGAATTCAGCCAGGACATAAGCATTTTCGTGATTTAGCTGAGAGTCGTCAGATTCACGAGATTGAAGGTGTGTTGATCTATCGTTTCAGCAGCAATTTGTTTTTTGCCAATGCAGGAGTGTTGCAGCAGGATATTGAGCAGGAACTTGAACGCAGAGGAAATATCAAAGCAGTGATCCTTGATGCCAGCGGAATTGGAAGTATGGATATCACGGCAGCAGACCGCATTGAGATTCTTTATAAGTCATTGAAAGAGCAAGGAATAAGATTTTATATCACAGAACATATCGCAGATTTAAATGAGCAGATGAGAAAGCTTGGAATCGGATATCTGATCGAAGAAGGATGTGTCAGAAGGACGATTTATATTGCGTTGAAAGATATGGGGATCAAACGTCCGTATCCATTAGAAGGCGGAGTTGATAATGAAGAACGCAGTGCATCAAGAAAGCGTGTAGATAACCGTATGCAGGAATTTGTCTGGGCATTTGGTTCTGACACGGAAGATCAGATTGAGAGGCAGATTACAAATCAGATTAAGCAGTTAAAGCAAAATGGAGATGTAGAAAAGCTGTTACATGGAAGCTGGTCACATATGGAAGCTTTTGACGAAGATGAATGGTTAGAACATCTGGAAGAACATCTAAAAGAGATCGTAAATATTTCTGGAAAAGATGAAAGAACTCTGGCGGCACGTTTTGAGGAACATCGAAGGGAAATTCATGAACGTATTATGAAAGAACATCCAGAACTTGCACAGAGATTTAAAGAGCGAAGACATCGTTTGGATGAACATTTGAAAGAACGACGGCCGGAAGTTTATGATCTGGTTGTCAGTTTGAGAGAATTAGAGAAACGAAAAGATATGGAATAAAAAAGATGAGTGCTATCAGTAGTAGATGCTGATAACACTCGTTTTTTGTGTATGCTGATTTTTATAATGCAATCTAAATTTATTTATGTCAAAATTATATCATAAATATATCGGGAAAAGTTAAAGATAAGAGATGAATACAGAAATAAAAGTACCAACAAAAACGGCCAGCAATGCCCCAGTCAATGTATATCGAATCTTTTTTATTCCAACCACAGAATAATACACGGATAATGTATAAAAACAAGTTTCTGTTGAACTAAGGATCACAGAAGACATAAACCCAGCCAAAGAATCCGGCCCGGAAGTTTTATAAATATCAAGCAGGAATCCAGTTGCAGCGGAAGAAGAAAAAAGTTTTGCAAAGATCACGGGTAAAACTTCTTTAGGAATCTTTAATAGTTTTCCCATAGGAGTCAGAAAACGAACGATCAGATCCAAGGCTCCAGAAGAACGAAAGATCTGAATCGCAAAAAACAAAGCGATCAGAGTTGGGGCAATCTCAAGAACAATTTTAAATCCATCCATGACACCTTCAAGAAAAGGGGTATAGATATCCTTACGCTTTAGGGTTCCATATAAAACAAGTGTAAATATGAATAAAGGAATGACAAGATTTGCAAGAAATGTGATCATCGTTTTCGGTCCTTCCATTTGATATAGATAACAGCAACGATCGTGGAACCTAAAGTAGCGATAAGTCCTGGAATTAAGATCTTAGATGGATTGACAGAGCCGTATTGGCTTCGGTAGGCAATGATATTGATCGGAATCAATTGCAGAGATGATATATTAAGAATTAGGAACGAACACATTTCATTTGTTGCGGTGTTTTTGTCAGGGTTATCTTTTTGTAATTCTTCCATAGCTTTTAATCCGGAAGGAGTTGCAGCCCAACCAAGACCTAATATATTTGCGACAATATTTGTACTGATATATTCTTTCGCTTTTTGATTCTTCAGATTTGGAAATAAAAAAGTCAGAAAAGGGGTTAACAGCTTTTGAAGTTGTGTAGTAATTCCAAGAGACAGTGCAATGTTCATGAGTCCAGACCATAACCCAACAATTCCAAACATTAGAATACAGAGTTCCACAGCCTCTTTGGAAGAAGAAAGAATGGTATCAGAAAGTGTTGTGATCTTTCCATTAAAACTGCTGACAATGAGTCCTGCAAGGATCATAAAACACCAGATCTTATTCATCATAAAATATACCCCAAAACCCCTTTATCATAAGATATTCAAAAAAATGAAAAAAATTCAAAAAAACACTTGCAATTTATAAAAAGTGGTGGTATAGTATTACTTGTCGCTGAGGAAAACACAACACAGCGAACAAGATATGCGGGTGTAGTTCAATGGTAGAACTCCAGCCTTCCAAGCTGATCACGTGGGTTCGATTCCCATCACCCGCTTGGTATTTATTTAAGGATATATTCGAGAGGATATATCCTTTTTTTCATTTTACAGGAAAGAACTATAAACAATAGCTAGATATGAGGGAGAATATGATAGAAGAAGAAAAGAATCAGTTTGCAGTTCTGATCGATGCAGATAATATCAGTCCTAAATACGCACCGATCATTTTTCAGGAGCTGGAAGCCTACGGATTTCCGTCTTGTCGAAGAATTTATGGGAACTGGTCCAAAGCAAATGGATGGAATGAAGAGTTGTTATTAGAATATTCTATTATTCCTGTGCAACAATTTTCTTATACTTCAGGTAAAAATGCAACAGACATGGCAATGGTCATTGATGCAATGGATCTGTTATATGGAAAGAAAGTAGACGGATTCTGCATTGTTACGAGTGACAGTGATTTTACAAGACTTGCAATGAGACTTCGAGAAGAACATATGTATGTGATCGGAATGGGAGAATCAAAGACACCTGTGGCACTGACAAGAGCATGTAATAAATTTATCCATCTAAATCTGATTTATGAAGCGGACAGAGGTAAAGAAGAGGATATGGAAAGTGATGAAATAGAGAATGTTACATCACTGGATGAGATTTCATATACGATCGCAGATATTATCAGTGAAAATGGAAATGCACCAGTAGATTTAGGGAAGATTGGAAATCGATTAAATGCAAAATATTCAGATTTTGATGTGCGAAATTATGGATATACAAAGCTGAGTGTTTTAATTGATGAAGAGATGGATAATTTTATGCTTGTGCAGGAAGATACAAACTGTTATGTTGAATTTAAAGAACTGACAAGCAGAGAAACGATTGAAGAAGAAGTAATTCATTTTGTAAAGAAAAATGGCGGATCTTTAGATAATATTTCTGCGGTAACGTTAGAATTAAAAGATAAACACAGCGGATTTAATATCAAAGACTATGGTTACAGCCGTATGTCAAGTTTCTTACGAAGCATCCGTTGTCTTACGGTCAACGGAAATACAGTCAGATTAAAGAAACGAAGAGAAAAGGGAGAGAGACGATGATATTTGATACACATGCACATTATGATGACAAACAGTTTGATCAAGACAGAGAAGAATTGTTAGCATCTATGAAGGACAATGGAATCGGAACGATCGTTGATGTAGGATCGAATATGGAAACATCTACATGGATTGTAGAAGCAGTGACACGATATCCGATGATGTATGGAGCAGTCGGCGTTCATCCAAGTGATACGGCAGAGTTGAAGGAGTCAGATATCGATACACTAAAGAAATATGCAGCAATGGATCGAATTCTTGCGATCGGAGAGATTGGGCTTGATTATTACTGGGATGAACCAGAACGCAGCATTCAGAAGAAATGGTTTGAAGCACAGATCGAACTTGCAAGAGATGTAAAATTACCGATCATTATTCATAGCAGGGACGCAGCAAAGGATACTTATGATATAATGAAAGCGTTACATGCAGAAGAAATCGGCGGGGTGGTTCACTGTTTTTCTTATTCAAAAGAGATGGCAAGGCAATTCCTTGATATGGGATTTTATATTGGAATCGGTGGCGTTGTAACATTTAAGAATGCAAAGACATTAAAGGAAGTTGCAGCTTATACACCGTTAGACAGAATCGTATTAGAGACAGACTGCCCATATCTGTCACCAGAACCCAATAGAGGCAAGAGAAATTCTTCACTAAATTTAAATTATGTAGCAGAAGCGCTCAGTCAGATCAAAGGGATCAACAAGGAAGAACTGATCGCAGTCACTGAAGAAAATGCAAGACAATTGTATCGTATGAAAGAGGTATAAAGAGTGAAACTTGGAAATCCAAAAAATACAATAGAAGTAATTCAGAAATATGATTTTGATTTTCAGAAAAAGTTTGGACAGAACTTTCTGATTGATGAACGTGTTCTTGAGAAGATCATTTCTGCAGCAGAAGTGAACAAAGATGATTTCGTGTTAGAGATCGGACCAGGAATTGGAACAATGACGCAGTATCTTGCAGAAAATGCGAGAGAGGTCATGGCAGTTGAGATTGATAAGAATCTGATTCCGATTCTTTCAGACACATTAAGTGCATATGATAACGTGTCCATTTTGAATGCAGATATTTTGAAAGTCGATATTGCAAAGATCGTAGAAGAGAAAAATGGTGGGAAACCAGTGAAGGTTGTGGCGAATCTCCCATATTACATTACAACTCCGATCATCATGGGATTGTTTGAAAGTCATGTGCCGATCGACAGTATTACTGTCATGGTACAGAAAGAAGTTGCAGACCGTATGCAGTCAGGTCCGGGAACAAAAGACTATGGTGCATTATCACTCGCAGTGCAGTACTATGCAGAACCATATGTGGTAGCGAATGTGCCGCCAAACTGCTTTATGCCAAGACCAAAAGTTGGATCTGCAGTCATCCGTCTTACGAAATACAAAGACGCACCGATCAAGGTTACAAATGAGAAATTATTATTCCAGTTAATTCGTGCATCTTTTAACCAGAGAAGAAAAACTCTCCAGAATGGAATTAAAAATTTCGGAGGCTTAAACTTCTCCAAAGAACAGGTAGCACAGGCATTAGAAGAGATGGAATTACCTGCATCTGTTCGTGGAGAAGCATTAACCTTAGAACAGTTTGCACAGTTAAGTAACATCTTAGACCGGTAAGATAAAATAACCAAAGTTTCCAGTTTTATGTGGTTTTAGCGGCACCGTGATAAAAGTCTTAAAACCAAATAAACGGGAGATAAAAGCTTTTTCGTTATCAAAGATTCCAGGAATTCCAAGATAACGTTGGCCACTGTCTTGATCTTTCGCGAGCATTAAGTGGCCGAAATTCCCATAATTTAAAAGGAGAAAACCATTTGTCTTTATGTTGTCATCAAGATCAGGAATCTGATCAAGATCTTCTAGTCCGATTTTAATGCTAGGATCAAGGCTATAAGAAGGAGGCATGGGCAAGGTGGGATACTCCTTCCAGTCGAAGTCCTTTGGTGGATTTGGATGTGTGAATTCTTTCGCATCCTTTTCTAATTGAAGGGCTTCAATGTATTCTGAGAGACTGGATGTAGGAGAAGCTTCAGTTTCAGAAAGTGTTTCGGTTTCAGGTGAAGGTTCTGGAGGTACCGTTTTTTCAGTATTCTCATTTTTATTTTCAGCAGACTCCACAGGTACAAAACTTCGTATAATGATCGGATGATCTTTCCACTGCGATCCAAAGAAATGATCATTCGAATAATACAGTAAGAATCCATCCATTTTATCAAAATCATCGATCAAAGGATATGTGTTTTTAAATTCAATGATCGCATCATTTCGCTTGACCGTATCAAGATAAATCCCATTCATAGCACCCTGATGAAAATAATAAAAATAAATTTTGTATTCTAATGCCTGTTCATTTGTTTTTACATGGAAATAGACCCTCAAACGGTTTTGGCGTTTTTCTATTTTGGCAAAACCGACATTGGAACCCTTGATTCCATGGTGATATTCATACAGATAAGATACAATACGTTGATAATCTGACAATCGTGTACTCTCTTTTTGCTTCATTCTATGTTATAATAAAGAAAAATATGACATAGATATAAGGGGTAAGAGTAAGTGACACAAGAAGAAAAATACATGAAAGAAGCAATCAAACAAGCAAAGAAAGCGGCAGTGATCGGAGATGTTCCAATTGGATGTGTGATCGTTGAAGACGATAAGATCATTGCAAGAGCTTATAACCAGCGCAATAAGAAGAAGACAACATTGGCACATGCAGAACTTCTTGCGATTCAGAAAGCAAGTAAGAAAGTTAATGATTGGAGACTGGAAGATTGTACCATGTATATCACATTGGAACCATGTCAGATGTGCGCAGGAGCTATCGTACAGGCACGAATTCCCAAAGTTGTGATCGGAGCGATGAATCCAAAGGCGGGCTGTGCAGGATCTGTATTGAATATTTTACAGATTGATAAATTTAATCACCAAGTAGAGATAGAACGTGGTATATTAGAGGAAGAGTGCAGTCAGATGCTGTCTGATTTTTTTAAAGAATTAAGAAGAAGGAAGAAGGTGGACAAGGAACATGGAAAGGATTAAGAAGCTTATTGTAGTTATTTTATGTGTCGGCATGATAAGTTCTTTAAATATTTCTTTTATCTATGCCTCACAGTCTAATGGATATCATCCATTGAATATTAAGATTGAATCTCCAGATGTGCCCAAAACTGTAACGCCAAAGAGGAATGCCAGATCATTGGATTCATATTACAGTTCATCAGAACTTGGACAGGTAACATCAGTGAAAGATCAGGGGAATACAGAATTATGCTGGGCGTTTGGGATTACATCGATGGGAGAGACTTCTCTGATCAAACAAGGAATCGCAAGTACGAATGTAGATTTTTCGGAGAAACATTTTGGATATTTTATGTACAATCGAAAAAACGATATATTAAATAATACCAAAGGGGACAAAACAAAAGTTTCAGGAGATTGGAGATATGCGGGTGGCAATTCACTGCTTGCAATATTGTCGCTAACAGGATGGTATGGTCTTGCAAAAGAAAATATTGCACCATTTAATACAGGAAAATGGAGATTATCTGATTCTGTAGGACAAAAAGACAGTGCAATTCTGAAGAATGGATTTTTCCTTGGAGATACACCGCAAGCAGCAGTAGTAAAATCCTATATCATAGGATATGGTTCCGTAGTTATGGCGTACCATGCACCCGAAGAGACATGGGAAGAAACAGCCTATTACGGAAAGAATCATGAGGCATACAACTGCAATAGTGCCAGACAGGCAGCAAATCATATTGTTGCGATCGTTGGATGGGATGATAGTTATAGCAGAGATAATTTTAACAGTGGATCCAGACCGTCCAGAGATGGAGCATGGATCGTAAAAAACAGTTGGGGAAATCAAGAAGGAAGTAACGGATATACCTATATTTCTTATGAAGATAAATCTCTTTGTGAATTTGTTGCAGGGCAATTTGTGAAAGCTTCAGAGTATAAATACAATTATTTCTATGATGGTTCAGCGAATCCTGGAATTTTAAAACTGAAAAAAGGACAAAAGTTCGCAAATGTATTTACAGCGAAAAAAGGAAGTGCAAAGAAGAAAGAACTGATCAAAGCAGTGAATCTGGTAACTTGGTCTGCAAACGTTAAATACAGTATACAGATTTATAGAAATCCTAAAGATGGAAGACCAACAAGTGGAACAAAGATGTTAAAACGTCCGGTAACAGGAACGATCAGAGAGGCCGGAACGCATACGATCGATCTTTCAAGAAAAGCAGAGGTTCTGAGAGGAGACAAGTTTGCAGTTGTAGTAAAATTAAGATCTTCTGGTAAGATTGGTTTTGATGAAAATGATGATTATCACTGGGTATCTTTTGTTAATAAAACAAAAAAAGGACAGAGTTATCTTTATGATCATAGAAAATGGAATGATCTGAACCCAGATCATGCAACGGTGCGTTTAAAGGCATATACAGTAATGCAGCCAGTAAACAAGATTCATTTGAGATATTGTAAGGCGGATTCTAAAAATAAGAATCCAAAGGGAATCGTATTATATTACAAAGGAAAGCATTTAAAAAAGAATAAAGATTACAAGATCGTCAAAAAAGAAGGTCACAAATATGTGATCGTAAAAGGAAGAGGAAGATATCGGGGAACGAAAAAAATTTATCTAAAAACCAAATAAGAATAACTATTGACCAAAAGAAAAGTATTTAGTATAATCAAATATGCATCTTGCAAAAGATGCCAAAGATAATCAAGTCATAAAGCTTCCGTGCTAGCCGGGGAGGTAGCGGCACCCTATTTCTGCAATCCGCTATAGCAGAGGTGATGGTTTGCTTCGGGCTGTTTTCTGTAGAGCTGCCCTCTACAAGTGGCGTTGATATCTGGGTCTCACGCAATAGGAATCCATGAACCGTGTCAGGTTGGGAACAAAGCAGCACTAAGTGGAACCTTCTATGTGCCGTGAGGGTGCCTGGGTTGAGTTAACTATAGAGGTAACGTCTGTGGAAGATAGCACAACGCACTCCGCACGGATTTTTTTTATCCAATTTTAGGTATTTAAGAACTTACTACTCGGATTGTATGCTATTGAATACAAAGTGAAACAGTGATAGAATAGGAATAGCAAACATGGTAAGGAGTGAGACATATGAGAGAATTAGAATTACCTGATGTACAAGATGTAATGCTTGAATACCGAAAGATCAAATTATTATATCGTTCTGCATTAAAAGAGATCGGAACGAAATTAGAGATATTAAATGATGAGTTTAAACTTGTGCACCAGTACAATCCGATTGAACATATCGAATCAAGATTAAAAACAGATGAGAGCATCACAAGAAAGCTGATACGTAAAAGAAAAGAGATCACAGTAGAGAATATCCAGAAATATATTGACGATATCGCTGGGGTCAGGGTTATTTGTTCTTTTACACCAGACATTTATCGAATCGTAGATATGATCTCATCACAAGATGATATAGAAGTACTAAAGACAAAGGATTATATGTTGAATCCCAAGGTCAATGGATACAGAAGCTATCATCTGATCGTAAGAGTACCAATCTTTTTATCTGACAGAGTGGTACCTACCAAAGTAGAGATTCAGATCAGAACGGTTGCAATGGACTTTTGGGCATCTCTGGAGCATAAGATTTATTATAAATACGAGGGCAATACACCAGAATACATTAAGAAAGAATTGAAGGAGTGTGCAGATCTTGTGACGTTTTTAGACAGCAAGATGTTGGCGATCAATGAAGAAGTGAGAAGTATTCGGGAAGAAAATAAAGAATAGGACATGCAATATTTTTTCTAAATGATCATAAGATATGATTGATAGAGAAAAAGGAGCAGGAAGATGGCAGACAGAGATGGTTTAGGAGATCTTCCATTATTTGATACTGAAGTAAGACCAGTCAGAGAATTTGTAGCACAGGAACAGAGGCAGGAAGACGATTATCAGTATATTACGAGAATGTATTCTGCACTGGCCAGACAGATTCTGGATCTGATCGAAGATATTTGTGATCAGATGGAATACGAGGGCAGCAGGATGTTTGATGAATATATGGATCGAACGATGCTGCTTGCTATGGTGGATAAGATTTATGATAAGATCGATCATCAAGAGAAGCAAGATTGTCAGAAGAAAGAACAATTATTATATCAGATGATCCTTTCGCTGCTTGGAGGAGAGATTTATCATAGAAGATACCGTTATCGAAGAAAACGAAATATGTTTAAAGCATAAAAAGAAAGAGCCGGGAGAGATCCTGGTTTTTTTCTTGTTTCATAGGGAATCACTATGAAATCCGCTGTAAAATGAAAAACATACATCTTAAACATTTCTTAAAAAGGTTGTATTCATATACAAAAACGGATAAAATGTACATTATAAGGCTTCACGGAATTAGGAAAAGGAGAAAGTAATGAAGCAAAGTAAAGTGATACAAATTTCAGTATTTGGAATTCTATTTTTAATTTCATTATTTATCTGGAATTATATGTTAGTTGGAAGAAATAACAAAGGGGTTACAGAAACTAGTCAAGCAACAATCCCTTTATTAACAGTGTCTGCAGATGGAAAGAATATTAACCAGTTGCATGGGTATCAGGGAAGTGTTGATGCATCCTTGATCCGTGACAGTATCACACCAATTTATGAGAATGAAGTAAAAGTAATGCTGACATATGCAAAATCTGACGTCAGTGTCGTGTCATATAAGATTTATGATACAGATAATAAAACAATCCTTGGAAATGGTGATACAGCATTTCATAAAGTCAAAGGAAAAAAGACGGCAAACATTAAGATTAAAGAACGTCTGGAAAATGGAAAAACATATCTAATGGAATTGTCAGTGAAACAAAATGACAAAACGATCCGTTATTTTACACGTGTGATTTATGGAACTAGTTTTCATTTAAAAGAATGTCTGGATTTTGCACAGAAATTCCATGATGCAGCATTGACAGAAGGTAATACAGAGTTTATCAGTCAGTATTTAGAAACGGCAGAGGGAACAACATCGAATAATCTGGCGAATGTTGACTTGAAATCGACACAGGAAGCGGTATCTTATGCAACATTAAAACCACAGGTTGAAAGTGTATATCCTGCAACCGTAAAAGAAATTTCTGAAAATGTAACGTCACTGGAGCTGAGATATATTCTTTCAGCAGAGAATACGGATGGAACAAAACAGTATTATCAGGCAACAGAATATTTCAGGGTTCGATATGCAAAGGACAGAATGTATCTGTTAAATTATGAACGTAATATGGAAGCATATATGCGATACGATACGATCGATCGTAGTAATAATCGTATTTTATTGGGAATCGGAAGCAGTCAGAAACAGTTGATCAGTAAAAATGGCGGAAAGAAAGCAGCATTCGTTGTCCAAGATGAATTGTGGTATTATGACTATCAGAAGTCCAACATGCACAAAGTATTTTCTTTTGAAGGAGAAGATTATCGTGACAGTCGCAACAACTATCAAAAGCATGCGATTCAGATTATGAAGATGAAGAATAATGGAGATATAGCATTCTTGGTTTATGGATATATGAATCGAGGAAAACATGAAGGAGAGAATGGTATTTCTGTTTATCAGTATACTGCGTCAGACCAGAAGATTGAGGAACTAGGCTTTATCCCAACACAGATTCAGTATGATATGATGAAAAATGACATTAAAAAAGGTGCATTTTTAAGTGGTAGCGGACAGTTTTATTTCTATTTGGATGGAGCGGTTTATCAGGTAGATCTTGACTCTGGAAAGAGTAAGATTCTGGCAAAGAACATTACAGATGATATGACAGTTATCTCTGAGAATGGAATGCTTGCATTGAATCAGTCAAAGAATAAGATGAAAGTTGTGGATCTTTCCACACAGAAAACAGAAGTGATCACATGTAAAGATGATCAGGTACTGCGTCCAATTGGATTCATAGAGAAAGATTTTATCTATGGAGTTGGAAATAAAAAAGAAGTTGTAAGGAATAAAGATGGTTCTTATATGTATCCATTGACAAATGTATATATAAGAAACAATAAAAAGATTGTAAAAGAGTATGGAGAAGATGGTACTTATATTACGAACACAAGTGTAGACGGAACAACGATCGCATTGACACATTCTAAGAAGAGTGGAAATGGATATAAGAAGATCAATGTAAGTTATATTCGTTACAAAGATAAACAGGAGAGTAAGGCAGTTTTAGAGTACGGGTATACAGGAACAAGATTGAATCAGTTATATCTTGCATTCCCGGATGATGTTTATATTCAGACAAGACCAAACTATCTTTCTACAAATGTTGAGGAGCAGGAAGATGAGATAAAGATCAAATTTGCTGTAAATGATAATAAATATAGGGATGCATTTGTCTATACAGGCGGTAAGTTGTCAGGAATTTACAGTAATCTGAAAGAAGCTATAAAGGTCGCCAAGCAAGGTGGTGGAGTAGTTGTAAATTATCATCAGATGTATTTGTGGGAGAAAGGTGTTGCACAGAATTATGGAAAAGGATCTAATATCCCGATGATCAAAGCAAAGAATAAAGATGAGACAGATATTGCATGTATTCTGATGATGGCAAGATCAGAAGGAATTAAGATTTCCTATGATAAGATCAAGAAGATGTCAGGAAGCACATATGATAAATTATTTAAGGTGTTCAATAAGCGTGCAGTTAATTATTCTGACTGCAGCATGGATGATCTTGTTTATGCAATAAGTAAGGGAAGATCTTTTGTGGCACAGAGAAAGAATGGCACATATGTATTAGTTATGAGTTATAATCAGACGGATTTAAGATATTATGATCCGACAAATGGAAAGTCTGTAAAAGCAAATCGCAAGAAGCTTGAGAGTGAATTTAAACAAGCAGGAAGCGTTTATTACGGATATGCCAATTAGATTTTGTCTTTAGAGTGCGAACTATGTCGAGACAAAAATTTTAGTTATGATATATTTTATGTTAAAATTAAGATATATATCTGGAGATGATCCGGAAAATGAGAACAGTAAAAACAAACGAAAGGTGAAAGGAATATGGCTGAAGAAACAAAGGAAACAAAAAAGATTATTCCCGAAAGCAAGAAAAAGCATAAAAAGAAACATAAAAAGAAAAAAGTTCTTTTGAAAGTTTCTGTTGTCTTTTTGTTGTTGGTCGTAATCGGCTGGTTTACTTTTGGGGCAAAGGTTATGAAGCTTAGAAGTGAAGCCAAGAAACTCGTTGCTCAGTCGAGTGAGGAGACATTTAAGGCATCACAGACAAGTATTGTATATGACACCAACGGAAAACAGTTACTGAAGTTTAAAGGTGAAAAAGATGTATATTATCTGAAGTACAAGGAGCTTCCGGTTTATGTCATAGCTGCAGTAATTTCTGTCGAAGACAAGAATTTCTATAAACACAGCGGTGTGGATTACAAAGGAATCTCAAGAGCTGCAGTAAGTTATGTGGTACACAAAGGAAGGATCACACAGGGGGGAAGTACTCTGACGCAGCAGCTTGCGAAGACTGTCTTTTTGAATCGTCAGAAGACATGGAAGAGAAAAGTTAAAGAGATCTTTATGGCAGTAGAATTAGAGAGGAAATACTCCAAGGAGCAGATCCTTGAGTTCTATCTGAACAATGTTTATTATGCGAATGGTTATTATGGAATTCAGGCAGCAAGCCAAGGATATTTCCGTAAGGATGCGAAAAATCTGACAATGTCAGAAGCAGCATTTTTATCTGCGATTCCAAATAATCCAACAATCTATGATCCACGTACAAACAAAGAAAATACGATCAAGCGTAGAAATAAGATTCTAAAGGATATGTACGAGCAGAAACTGATTCGTAAAGACCAGTATGAAGAAGCAATCAATGAAGAGATTAACGTAAAGAGTGCGCAGAAGAGTAAGACAGAGAAGAAGAATTACGTAGAAACATATGTCATTCATTGTGCGACAAAAGAGATTATGAAACAGAAGGGATTTGAATTCAAATATGATTTCAGTTCGACTTCTGAGAAGGAAAAATATCAGGAAGAATATGATAAGATGTATGCAGAGTGTAAGAGGACCTTATACAGTGCAGGATATCATATTTATACATCCATTGATCCAGATGTCCAGAAACAACTGCAGAGCAGTGTAGACAATGCATTGTCTGGATATACAGAGAAAGATAAGAATGGCATTTATAAGACGCAGGCATCTGGAACATGTATTGATAATGATACTGGAAAGGTTGTAGCGATCGTCGGTGGACGTGAACAGAAGAATATCGGTTATACATTAAACCGTGCGTTCCAGAGTCCAAGACAGCCAGGTAGTGCGATCAAGCCATTGCTTGTATATGCACCAGCTTTAGAACATGGATGGTCTGCAGGATCAACGGTGAATGATTCGCCGATGTCAACGAAAGATAAGAATCGTGTAAGAAACTCTCATGGTTCTTATTCTGGACAGATCTCACTTCGAAGAGCCGTTCAGAAATCAAGTAACGTTGCAACAATGCGGATCTATGAGCAGTTGACACCAAAGACCTGTTTAAAATATCTGGAAGAGATGAATTTTAAATATCTAACAGATTCTGATTATAAGTATTATACGACATGTATTGGTGGTTTCACGAAAGGAACAACATCAGAAGAGATGGCAGCAGGATATGCTACATTGAAGAACGATGGTGTGTATAGAGAACCAACGTGTATTTCTAAGATCACAACTTCTGATGGAGATGAAGTGATGTCATCTTCTACAAAGAAGAGAAGAGTATATTCCACAAATGCAGCAAATGCAATGACAGATGTACTGAAGAGTGTTGTCACAGGTGGAACGGGTGTTGGTGCGAAGGTACCGAATGTTGATACTGCCGGTAAGACAGGTACAACAAGCCTGAATAAAGATGGATGGTTTTGTGGATACACACCTTACTATACAACAGCAGTATGGGTAGGAAGAGATGATAACAGGATTATGGAATCGTTAAGTGGAGCATCTTATCCAAAATCCATCTGGAGTAATTTCATGAATACGATTCATTCAGAATACTCTTCTACAGATTCTATGGGTGGAAGTTATACAGATTATCAGGGAGAGACTACACAGCAGACAGGAACACAGGCAACAACAGCGACAGAGAGCAGCACAAAGGGCACAGAAGCAACTACAGCAGCACCTACGACAGCAGCTCCTACAACGGCAGCGCCTACAACAGCGGCTCCTACAACGGCAGCACAACAGACAGAAGAACAGCCAGCAGAGAATCAGTAAAAAGAATATTGAGATAATTAAAAATCACAGGTAATTCAATACCTGTGATTTTTGTGTATAAGAAAATTCTGTAAAAAAAAGACTCCGCCATAAGACGAAGTCTTTATCTATATATTACATATTCTTTTTTTCAAGATATTCTTTGATACGTTCTGTTGGGTTTAACAGATCACTGATTGATGCATCATGATTTAATGTATCAATTAATAGTGCAACGTATTTGGATACGTCAGAAGATGCATACCAGTCACGAGATAATAATTCAGGTGTCTGATAAGTAAGATTAGTTGTGATAACCTTCTCAATAATACCTTCTTCAACTGCACGGTCAAATACTTCTAATCCGTTTGTAAATAAACCAAATGTAGATAAGCAGAATACACGACGGGCATTTCTGCGTTTTAATTCTTTGGCTACGTCGATCATACTTTCTCCAGAAGAGATCATGTCGTCGATGATCAGAACATCCTTACCATCTAAGGAGTCACCAAGGAATTCATGTGCAACGATAGGATTACGTCCGTCAATGACAGTAGAATAGTCACGGCGTTTGTAGAACATACCAACATCAACACCAACAACGTTTGCCATGTAGATCGCACGCTGCATAGCACCTTCATCTGGGCTGATAACCATTAAGTGGTCGTTGTCAAAGTGAACATCATCACACTGTTCAACTAATGATTTTACAAACTGATAAGTAGGCTGAATGTTATCAAATCCACTGATAGGGATTGCATTCTGTACACGAGGGTCATGTGCATCGAAAGTCAGGATATTATCAACACCAAGGCTGATCAGTTCCTGAAGCATAACTGCACAGTCTAAAGATTCACGTGTACTTCTCTTATGCTGACGGCTTTCATATAAGAAAGGCATGATAACATTAACACTCTTAGCCTTTCCAGCGGAAGCACTGATGATACGTTTTAAGTCAGCATAGTGATCGTCTGGAGACATGTGGTTTACACGTCCGCTTAAAGAGTAAGTTACGCTGTAGTTTAATACATCAACAATAATGTATAAATCCATGTCACGAACAGATTCGCGAATGATACCTTTAGCTTCTCCAGAACCAAAACGTGGGCAACTGGCATCTAAAAGATAAGTATCTCTTAAATATCCATCACAGGCAACAGAGTCTTTGAAATCTTTGTAAGTTTCAGATCTCCACTGGATGATATAGTTGTCGATGGTTTTTCCAAGTTCTTTGCATCCTTCAAGGGCAATGATTCCAAGTTTACCGTCTGGAATCTTAGTAAAGTTACGGTCAGATCGTCTCATGATACTATCTCCTTCGTATATTGTTCTATAGTTTTTTATAACATTATAAATAAGTTACGTCAAGTTCGATTTTTTGAAACGGATATCATCTCCATAGATTTTCTGCCATGAATAATTCTCAATGATCCTTGAAAAAATTCGTTCAGAATAAGTATTTCTGAATTCTTGCAGAGATAAATTTGTGGATATGATCGTTGATCTTTCCTGGATCAATCGTTCATTCAAACATTGAAATAACTGTGAGATCACAAATTTATTGATCATCTCAGTTCCAAGGTCATCGATGATCAATAGATCGCATTGAAAGATCAGGTTAGCAGATGTTTCCTGTTCCATATCCTTTCCTTTGCCAAAGGTATGCTTTGCCAAAGTATCAAACAGCTGGAAAGCTGTCATATAGACGCAGGTAAAACCGCGGTCCATGATTTCCTTTGCAATACAATGACTTAAGAAAGTCTTCCCAACACCAGTGGAACCCTGAAATAAAATGTTGTCATGATTTGGAAATCTGGAAATAAAGGTTTTACAGTGTTCCACGACTTTCTGGATGTTACGTCTAGGGCTTGGAAGACCTTGCTTGGTCATCTGGTCGGAATAATAATCTTCCCGGAAGGTCTGAAAATTCTCCCGTGCTAAAATCTTAGCCATATTAGAACCGGAATACAGGTAATCAATCATCGCCTGATGAAAGCAAGAACATTGTTCCTGTCCAATATATCCGGTGTCCTTACACTTCTTACAATAGTAGATTGGTTCCAGATAATCAGAAGAATACCCGGCTTCTTTTAAGAGAGCCTGTTTCTGGCTGATCAGCACCTGATTCTTTATACGGTATTCTTCTCTCAAAGCAGGATCATCCCGGACGATCAGCTGCTTTCCGAGAGAAATAGAATTGGCAGTGATCTGCCGGTCAAGTTCTTTAATCTCTGGAATTGTTGTGTATATATCTTTCTTGCGCTGTTCATGGAGACGGTAATTAGAAAGCCGTCTTTCCTCATACTGGCGCATGATATCCTGATAATCGTTATTTGATAATGACATAAGTTAGTTCTCCATGAGTTCATCCGCGAACTGTTTCTGTAAAAGCTGTTGCTCTAACGCATCAAAATCATAATCACGCTGCGTAAAGTTATGCATATTGTTCTGGTTGTTATTGTTAGCGAAAGTCTTTGGTGCTTTCTGCCGGATATGGAAGTTCTTCGCATCTTCCAATGTTACGATGTGGTTATCTTTCCAGTGCTTTAAGATCGTATCTGCATATGGAAAACTAGGTTTGTTGATCGCATTGATCGTACGATTACAAGCTTCAATGATCAGTGCAAGATCAAAGCCATCAGTTTCAAGCCATCGTTTCATATATTCTTCCTGAACAGGGGCTGGATTCTGATTTAATCCAAATGCACGCATGATAGAATAATATTCCTTACGAAAATTCTTGCTGTATGCTTTCGCTTCTTCAGGAGTTTTGATATTTGCTTCGTACCAGTTGATCGCTACAGACTGCATATAACGGAAACTCTTCTTACCATTTGATACACAATGCTCTACAAGATATTCGATCAATTCACATGACATTCTAAGATCTTCGTACATGTAAAGTAAAGTGTTCATATCCGTACAAGTTAAAGGCTTTCCTAAGAACATCTCACATACGTAGAGAAGATAAGAAAAACGCTCATCTTCGCTCTTACGCTGAAGTTCTGCAGGAGAAAGCGTCTTCATGGCAGGAATCGGTTCAGCACCAGTGATCGTCTGATCCTTCACAGTAGTCTTAGAAGCTGCTGAAGAAGTAGCTTGGGCTGTTTCTTCTTGTTTTGTAGTCTGTGCAGGAGAATGTGGATTGCCACTGACAGGGAGAAGCTCTATAAAACTGATCTCGCCGTCTTTAAGCTCCATGCGTAAGAGGGATTCTTTCTCCCAGTATTTTAACGCACGAGTAACATCACGCTCCGTAAGTTCCAGTACATCTGCAAGACAAGGAATGCTGAAGTTTGCACCGTCAGAAACCATACGCAGAAGATAAATATACACTTTGATGTATTCACCGTTCGCACGGATCATATAATTATCAACAAATGCGTTTGGAAGCAGCGTTCCACCGGTTGGATATGTGGTTGTTACTTTAATGTAATTCATGGCAATCTCTCCTTCTTTTATTATCGTTAATCTGACTATAACGCAGATTGGAGAAATTGTAAATACCAGGGAAATCCACACCCTGATTGTGTACAAGTCTGTGGATAATGTGGATAATGTGGACAAAAATCGTAAAACAATGGAAATAAGCCATTTACATAGATTTTACAATTGTGGAAAAGGACAAAAGAAATCCACAGATTTGTTTATCAACAATTGTGTACAAGTCTGTGGATAATGTGGATAACTATCTATTTACGAGCGAATTTCCGATAGAATCGACGTTTCCGGCCCCCATAGTTATCAACAGATCATTTTTTTTGCAATTTTTTAAAATAAATTTTTCAATGTCATCAAATTCCTTAATATAGTGTACATCTACATCATAATCAGCCATGCGGTCCACGATATCTTTGGAACTTACGATACCAGTATCTTTTTCTCTGGCAGCATAGATGTCAGTGACGATCACGTGGTCACAGAGGCTTAATGCCTTTGCAAAGTCATCAAGGAATGCAATTGTTCTGGAATAAGTATGAGGCTGGAATACACACCATAATTCGTTATGTGGATAATTCTTAGCAGATTCCAGAGTTGCACGGATCTCTGTTGGATGATGCGCATAGTCATCAACAACGGTGAAGTCGTTGCATGTGCCTTTTAGTTCAAAACGACGTTTGGCGCCAGTGAATCCAAGAAGTCCTTTCTTCATTGTATCAACATCAATGCCGATACGTTTTGCAGCAGCAATGGCAGCCAGTGCATTCTTCACGTTATGTTCTCCGTTGACATTTAACTGGATATGGTCAATAAATTCTCCTTTATAGTAATAATCGAAATGAGCATGTCCAAATGCATCATACCCGATGTTCTTTGCACAATAGTCATAAGAATCATTTTCTAATCCAAAAGTTGCATATTCTGCCTTTAATCCGTCCACAATATAATCAATGTTCTCAATTTCACCGTTGATGATCAGATAACCATAATCAGGAAGTTTGTGGGCAAATTCACGGAAAGAATGGCGGATATCATCAAGATCCTTAAAGAAGTCCATGTGATCTTCTTCAATATTGAGGATAATACTGATCTTAGGGAAGAATTCTAAGAAACTGTTTGTGTATTCACATGCTTCAGTTACGAATGTCTCGGAATGTCCGACACGGATATTCCCATTGATCGCATCAAGAATTCCACCAACGCTGATCGTAGGATCTGTGTTACCAGCAAGTAAAATATAAGATAACATAGAAGTTGTTGTTGTCTTACCGTGAGTTCCAGATACGGCGATCGCATTCTGATAATTATGCATCATCTGACCAAGCAGTGTAGCACGTTTCATGACAGGAATGTTACGGCGGATGGCTTCTTTATATTCTTCGTTGGTATCGAAGTTGATCGCTGCTGTGTATACAACAAGATCGATATCATCTGTAATGTTATCAGCAGTCTGGCTGAGATAAACCTTTGCGCCTTTATCTTCTAAGTGTTTGATGATATCGGAAGTATGGATATCGGATCCAGAAATCGTAAATCCTTCTTTGATAAGAATCTCAGCAAGACCGCTCATGCTGATTCCTCCGATCCCCATAAAATGAATATGAATTGGTTTATTAAAATCTATCTGATACATTTTCATGTGCCCTTTCTTTCAATCGTTGATATAGTTTCATTGTTTTCCTTATTATAAGTCACCGCAACTAATCTTGCAAGACGGAGATTAAATTGGAAAATATTATATGTACTATAAGAATATGGAGAAAAAAGTAGTAAAATGTCATAATAAAAAAGCTGATAAAAAACAAGTTTTTGTTCACATTTGCTGAAAATAGTGTTATAATAAAAATTAGCATATACGGTCTAAGAGAAAGAAGAAGTTACCAGAGCCTGACCGGAGAGCGAATTTTAGCTATATTATTAGAAACTAGGAGGATGACAACATGCAAATAACTGATGTACGTATTAGAAAAGTGGCCAAAGAAGGTAAGATGAAAGCTGTTGTATCAATCACAATCGATAATGAATTTGTGGTACATGATATTAAAGTAATCGAAGGGGAGAAAGGTCTGTTTATTGCAATGCCAAGCCGAAAAGCTGCAGATGGTGAATATAGAGACATTGCACATCCGATCAATTCAGATACAAGAAATATGATCCAGACTTTAATTTTAGAACAATATGAAGCAATGAATCTGGGGGATATTGACGCAACAGCGCCAGAAGTCTAAGATTAAGAGAATAACTTCTTCTTCAAAGTGTAGAAAAAGAATCGGGTATTGACCACCTGGTTCTTTTTTCTGTTATAATCAGAACTATAGTGTAAAAGATAGATCAGAACAAGGAGGTTTGATGGATGGAATTTCAGATCGGAGATATTGTCAAATTAAAAAAAGCACATCCTTGCGGTATAAATGAATGGGAGATTCTGAGAGTGGGAATGGATTTTCGTTTAAAATGTGTTGGATGTGGCAGACAGGTGATGGTGCCAAGAAAGATGGTTGAAAAAAATTTTAGAGGATTTATAAAAAAAGCTTGCCAAGATTAGAAGTTTATGATAAAGTAATTATTCGTGGTATATAAAAATATCCTTGCTCTTTCACGAAGAAAGAGCCACTAGACCAAAAGGAGGTGCAAGTAATGATGAAATATGAATTAGCATTAGTTTTAAGTGCAAAGATCGAAGACGAAGAACGTGCAGCTATGGTTGAAAAAGTTCAGGCAATGATTACTACAGCAGGTGCTGCGATCACTAACGTCGATGAATGGGGTAAGAAACAGTTAGCTTACGAAATTCAGAAGATGAAAGAAGGATACTACTATTTCATCCAGTTCGAAGGCGAAACTACAGTTCCAGCAGAACTTGAAGAGAGACTTCGTATTGAGGAAACTGTATTACGTTTCTTATGCGTTAAACAGGATGCGTAATTAACAGGAGGGATCCGAATAATGAATAAAGTAGTATTAATGGGAAGATTGACAAGGGACCCTGATGTAAGATATTCACAAGGTGAGACACCTTTGGCAATCGCCAGATACACGTTAGCAGTAGATAGAAGATTCAAAAGAAACGGTGAACAGGATGCGGATTTTATTAACTGTGTGGCATTCGGACGCACAGCGGAATTTGCAGAGAAGTATCTAAAACAGGGTACTAAGATGGTTGTTTCTGGAAGAATCCAGACAGGTAGTTATACAAACCGTGATGGAGTTAAAGTTTACACAACAGAAGTTGTGATCGAAGAGCAGGATTTTGCAGAGAGCAAAGCTGCTGCAGCCCAGAACAGTAATATGGGAGTTCCACAGCCAAGCGCGCCACAGCCTAGTGCCGCAGCAAGCGATGGTTTTATGAATATTCCGGATGGTTTGGAAGAAGAATTACCATTTAGTTAAATAGGAGGTAGAAATCATGGCTTATACAAAAGGCGATTCTCCAATGAGAAGAAGAGGCGGACGTAGAAGAAGAAAAGTATGTGCATTCTGTACAGAAGCCGATGCTGTAATCGATTATAAAGATGTAGCAACATTAAAGAAATACGTATCTGAAAGAGGAAAAATCCTTCCAAGACGTATTACAGGAACATGTGCTAAACATCAGAGAGCTGTTACAGGAGCTATTAAGAGAGCTAGACATTTAGCTTTAATGCCATATACAGCTGAATAATTTTAAGCAGATAATGAAGAGTTATATTGTGACGTATGTTGCGGTATAGCTCTTTTTTGTATCATAGAAATTCCGATGGAATCCCCTATGATACAAAAAGCCCTCTGGGCAAGATCGCACTGCGACAGACATGTCAAAATAATTAAGAAAATTGCGTAAATTGAACAAATATCTCGCTTTCGTTAAATATAATGTACAAATTCATGCAATTGAGTTATAATAAAGGATAATTGTAAGAATCAAATCAGGAGAAAAAAATGGACATTATGAAGAAAACAAAGATAGAACAGTATCTTCAAGGACCATTATGGGCATTGCTTATTCTGGCTTTTGTAGACATTGTGTTCTTTTTCTTGGATATTCGATGTGGAGTGATCTTAGCGGTCTCACTAGTCGTATTTTTAGTTTTTCAGATGATCATTTATTCCCGAAGCAAACAAGAGATCATCAAAGAATGTATGGATTTTATGTTTGAGCAGAGTCAGGTGCAGAATTATTTGTTACAACAGCTTCCTGTTCCGTATGCACTGCTTGATGGGAATGGAATGATCATATGGTCAAATGATGCATTTCATAAAATTGTGGGAGAGAACCGAGGAAAGTCATTGCAACAGATTTTTCCGAATCTGAACCGTAATCTGCTTCCGTCGGATGTGATGCACTCTATTTCTCATATTGAATATAAAAAGAAATGCAAAGAGGGAGATAAGGAAAAAGAACAGACGCTATTCTATAAAGTAGAGATGAATCGTATTCGTGTAGAAGATTTCTCTGATGAGAATGATAACAGTTGTTCTAGACAGATGCTTAAGGACAACGATCTGATCGCAGTATATTTTTTTGATCAGACATTACTTAAGAAATATATGGAACAAAATGAGAATCAGAGAATGGTCATTGGTTTAATCTATATTGATAATTACGAAGAAATCCTTGATGATATTGATGCGGTGAAACGATCTATGCTGATCGCAGTGGCAGATCGTAAGATCAACAAATTTATCCAGAATGTCTCTGGGGTTGTGAAGAGAACAGAGAGAGATAAATATTTTGTTGTATTTGAACAGAAATATTTGGACAAGATCAAAGAAAACAAATTCTCGATCCTTGATGAGATCAAGACGATCAATCTTGGGAATTCTATGCATATGACATTAAGCATCAGTTTTGGAATTAATGGAAATACGTATCAGGAAAACTATGAAGCAGCCTGTGCAGGTATGGATCTGGCATTAGGACGTGGTGGTGATCAGGCAGTGATCAAGGATGGGGAAGATATTTCCTACTATGGTGGCAATTGTGAGGTTATGGAACGTACCACACGAGTCAAAGCACGAGTTAAAGCGCATGCGTTAAAAGAACTTCTTGAATCAAAGGAAAAGGTCGTGATCATGGCACATAAGATTCCGGATCCAGATGCGATCGGTGCAGCTGTTGGTCTGTACAGACTTGGACTTTCTCTGGGAAGAAAGGCACATATCGTTATGAATGAAGTAACGATCTCTGTCCGTGCGATGGTTGATGAATTAAATAAAAGTGGTATTTATGATGAAGATATGTTCATTGATAACGAACAAGCAATTGAGATCACAGATGAAAACACGTTATTGATCGTAGTGGATGTAAATCATGCAAATTATACAGAATGTGAACAGTTATTAAGTCAGACAAAGACAACGGTGATCTTAGATCATCATCGAAAGAATAAAGATATGATCAAGAATCCGGTACTTTCATATGTAGAGCCATATGCGTCTTCTACATGTGAATTGGTAGCAGAGATTCTTCAATATGTAGATTCAAAACCAAAGTTAGAGCCAATGGAAGCGAATGCCATGTATTATGGAATGCTTGTAGATACGGACAATTTTGTGAATAAAACAGGTGTCAGAACATTTGAGGCAGCGGCATATCTAAAGAGAAATGGAGCTGATCTTACAAAGGTAAGAAAGATGTCAAGAGAAAGCATGGAAACTTACAGGATCCGTGCGAAAGCGATCAGTGAAGCAGAGATCTTATATGGCAGGTTCGCGATCGCAACACTGGTAGGAATCGGTGTGGACAGCCCTACTGTTATTGGCGCACAGGTAGCGAATGAATTACTTGATATTGATGGAATTGAAGCATCTTTTGTATTAACAGGTGTTCATGAGAGAGTCTATATCAGTGCAAGATCGATCGATGAAGTGAATGTCCAGAAGATCATGGAAGAATTCGGAGGCGGCGGACATTTGACAGTTGCAGGTGCACAGCTTGTCGATGTATCATTAGAAGAAGCCAAGAATATTATTCATGAGACATTACGATATTTGATATCAAAAGGAGAGATATAAGCGATGAAAGTTATTTTATTAGAAGATGTAAAATCAGTTGGAAAAAAAGATGAAGTAGTAGAGGTTAACAACGGATATGCAAGAAATGTATTATTCCGCAAGAATTTAGCAATTGAAGCTACAAATAAAGCATTAAATGATCTAAAATTAAGAAAGGCAAATGATGATAAACTGGCTGCAGAAGCATTAGCAGATGCCAAAGTTTTAGCAAAAGAGATTGAAGAAAAACAATTGGTATTAAAGATGAAGGTTGGAGAAGGTGGAAGAACATTTGGATCTATTTCCACAAAAGAAATCGCAGCAGAAGCAAAGAAACAGTTAGGATATGATTTAGATAAGAAAAAAATGCATTGTGAACCAATCAAGAATCTTGGATTCCATGATGTTGCGATCAAAGTTCATCCACAGGTAACAGCAACATTAAGAGTTAAAGTAGAAGAAAAATAAGAGGGCATATTTATGGATGAAGCATTTATCAAGAAAGTGCAGCCGAACAGCCCGGAGGCAGAACAGTCTGTGATCGGTGCGATGATCATGGACAGGGATGCGATCGCAGATGTTATCGATATTGTGAATGCCGATGATTTCTATCAGAAGCAGAACGGCATCTTATTTGAAGCGATGACAGAATTATACCGGGAAGGAAAGCCGGTCGATCTGGTAACGCTTCAGAATAAATTAAAGAAAAAAGACGTGCCGGAATCTATGAAGAGCCTTGAATTTATCAGGGACCTTCTGGAAGTTGTTCCAACGTCAGCCAATGCCAAACAATACGCAACGATCGTCAGGGAAAAGGCAACACTTCGTAAATTGATCAAAGTTACAGAAGATATCACAACAGAATGTTATCTTGGTAAAGATGATGTGACAGAGATCTTGGATCACACAGAGAAGAATGTATTTGGACTTCTTCAGCAGGCAAGTGGAAGAGAAGAGTTTGTTCCAATTGACAAAGTTGTGTTAAATACACTGGATGCGATCGAAGAAGCGGCAAGTTCTGCTGGGCGAGTCACAGGTATTGCAACAGGATTTACAGACCTTGATTACAAATTATCTGGACTACATCCATCGGAACTGATCATCGTGGCGGCACGTCCTGCCATGGGTAAGACAGCATTTGTGTTGAATATCGCACAGAAAGCGGCAGTCAGAGATCACGTTCCAACAGCAATCTTTAGTCTGGAGATGTCAAAAGAACAGCTTGTAACCCGTATGATGGCGATGGAAGCAATGGTAGATTCACAGTCTATCCGTACTGGTGATCTTCAGGAAACTGACTGGGAGAAGATCATGGAAAGTGCGGGAACGATCGGTCGTTCCCCATTGATCATTGATGATACACCAGGTATTACGATCGCAGAATTACGATCTAAGTGTCGTAGATACAAACAGATTCATGGACTGGACCTGATCATTATTGACTATTTGCAGTTAATGTCAGGTGGTAAGCGTTCTGAATCCAGACAGCAGGAGATTTCAGAAATTTCAAGATCGTTAAAAGCATTAGCAAGAGAGATGAATGCACCAGTGATCGCATTATCTCAGCTAAGTCGAAGAGTTGAAGAGAGAAAACCAGCCAAGCCAATGCTATCAGATCTTCGTGAGTCAGGATCGATCGAGCAGGATGCCGACGTTGTTATGTTTATTTATCGTGATGAATATTATAATGAAGATTCCGAGAAGAAAGGGATCGCAGAGATCATCGTCGACAAACAGCGAAATGGTTCAACAGGTAGTGTAGAGCTTGTATGGCTCGGACAATACACCAAATTTGGCAATAAAGAGAGAGCACCACATTAATTTTTGGGTGCTTTTTCTTACACATACAATTGGATAAAATATACAAATAAAACAAAGTTCTACAATTTTAAAACAAGATCAAATGATGTGATTGAATAAGGGGGTATCTTATGTTATCATTTCTATTTCCTCCGATCTGTCCGTTATGTGCCAAAGAATTATTGGACAAAGGAGAACATATCTGTAAAATATGCAGTAAAAAGCAGATTTTTATCAAAGAACCCACATGTTATTCTTGTGGAAAATCAATGAAGAATCAGGAAAAAGAATATTGCAGTGACTGCAGACGGCATCCGAAGAATTTTGAACGTGGTATGGGGTTATGTATTTACCAGAAACCAGTTACTGATTCACTGGCTGTGATCAAATATAAGAATGAGAGAAAATTTGCACAGTATTATTTGGAAGAAATTCGAAAAAGAAAATACAGGGAATTGCTGCGACTAAAAGCAGATGCTGTAATTCCGGTGCCGATTCATAAAAAAAAGAGAAGAAAGAGAGGGTTTAATCAGGCAGAAATCTTTGCAAAGGGGATTGCAGAGATGTTGGATCAACCGATGTATACAAAGATTGTGGAAAGAATCCATGATACGAAACCACAGAAACAATTAAGCCCAAGAGAGAGAAAAAACAATTTAAAGAAAGCTTTTCGTGGAAATTTGAAAGAATATCAGAAAGCAGGGATGCCGAAAAGAGTGTTGGTGATAGATGACATTTATACGACAGGATCAACAGCGGAAGCAGTGACGACAGCGTTAAAACAATTGGGAGTGCAGGAAGTTTATGTATTTTGCATAGCGATCGGAAAAGGATTTTCCTGATATTTCCGTCATGGTGTTTTGTGTACTGGTTTGTTATAAATTTGTGGCGAAACCCCACACGCTTGCGTATGGGATGAAAGCCACATTTCACTTGACATATACATAGATTAAATATACAATCTATGTATATTAAAATATAGAAAGGAAACAGAACATGAGTAAGAGCAACTATGATATAAACACGCATACAACAACACAAAATAATGCTGCACAATATCATTCAAGTCGTGGAGGAAAAA